>JADMIO011486927.1_pt1 | contig 46916 bp, 34 predicted proteins | sample 8958161 | NCBI WGS metagenome assembly JADMIO01 (sample SAMN16585339, study PRJNA669376) | soil metagenome | isolation source: Crop rotation soil | place: USA: Cullars Rotation, Alabama | collected 2011
GCCGCGACTTCAAGTCACGTGAATTCCAAGCTTCGGATCCCACTGTGCTGGAAAGGTGCTCGACGGCCTCTGGGCGGCCACACCGGCGGATCAGCCGGTGTTCGTACGGGATGCGCGATGGCTGATTCCGCTGGCGCAGAGTCCCGCGACTGATGAATTGGCGCCCTATTTTGCCGTCGCGGAACGAATAGCGACCACGCTGCCGAGAGAGGACCGTATCGCGATCCACCAAGCCGGCGTGCGAATGGCCGCCGGGCACTTGCGGTCACAGATTCGCTACTACGCCTTGAAAAAGGCTGTGCCTCTCGACGAGACGAGCCTGGTGCTGAGCACCCGCAGCTCCAACGCGCTGGATTTCGCGCTGTTGATCCAGGAACTCGTGCCGCTGCTCGAGGCGTATGAAGACGCCTGGCAGAGGGACGATCGTCAGAAGAGGCTCGAACTGGCAGACGCCATCTGTCAGGGCATCTCTCCCGATCCGGACTTGTTCGTGAACCGCGTCGAGTTGCTGGCTGCGTACAGCATGATCGAACACCTGTTTGTCACCACGGACGGCGATGGTCGCGCCATTTATACGCCCATGGGACGACGGCACGTTCAGTTGCTCCAGGAATACCAGGCACGGATCGATCGCGTGGCGAAGCCGTTGTACGACGACTGCCCACGCTTCCGGCCGGTTGCCGGCGCCTATTCTCCGTATGGAGTGCTGTATGGGTTCTCGTCCGATCTCATCGAACACATGGCGCTCAAGGCCTTGCAGCCGGATGCGGTCACGCACTTTGGCCTGGAGGATGTCTTCGCTGGCGAAGAAGCAGGCCCCGGCAAGCTCGCCTGGGTGAGCGGCTGGCGGAAGCTGCCGCACCTCGAGGCCGACGTGGCCAAGCTCTTCGACTACCCACAACAGTTTGCGGACGACATCTTCGAGCGGACCCTGCGTGCGCTGCGCCGACGCGCCTCAGGGGGCGAGACGAACGCTGCCGGGCGCCTGTTCATCCTGCGCGGAGACTTGCAGCCTGATGGCGAGGCGTCGCTGATGCGGGATCTTCCCGTCCGCTACATCCGATCGTCCGACAAGCAGATGGTGGCCGCGCACAGGGCCGAGCCGTCTGACGAGGCGCAGCTCTCGAGCGATCGGCGCGAGGGCCGGTCCCTTGTCAGCTACAAGACGCCGGGCGGATGGGTGGTCGTTACCAAGGCCCTCCTCACGGAGGTCCTGGGAACAGGCAGCGACGTGAAGATTGCCGGGCTGCCCGCCGACGCCGCAGCCGCGCTGCAGTTGATGTGCCGCAATCTGGCCGTCCTGGCGGAGCACGTCCCAACCTGATCTTCTGGCGCCGACCTGGGATGTTGTAAGCTCGGTTCGGACCTAGCCATGATTACGATTCGAAAAAGTCAGGACCGCGGTGCGGCCGATCTCGGCTGGCTGCGCTCTCGCGCCACGTTCTCGTTCGGCAGCTATCAGGACCCCGACTTCGTCGGCTTCCGAGCCCTGCGTGTCCTGAACGAGGATCGCATTGCGCCTGGCAAGGGTTTCGGTCCGCACAGCCACCGCGACATGGAGATCCTGACCTACATGATCGAGGGCCAGTTGCGGCATCGCGATCACCTGACTGGATCGCACGTGCTCGGACGCAACGAACTGCAGGTGATGTCGGCCGGTGACGGCATCGTGCACAGCGAGTTCAATGCGTCCGATACCGAAGGGTCACATTCGCTTCAGATCTGGATCGACCCGGTCGCCGAGGATCTGACGCCGTCGTATCAGCAGATCGGGTTCACCACCGAGGAGCGGCGCGGACGACTCCGACTGCTGGCCGGACCAGCCGCCGGCCACGGCCCGGACGTGGCCGTGATCAATCAGCAGGCGTGGGTGTATGTCACCGAGGTCGGCCCGGCCGAACCGGTGACGCATGCGCTCGAGCCGGATCGGCACGCCTGGATACAGGTGGTGCGCGGCGACGTCACGGTCAACGGACACGCGCTGAGCGAAGGCGACGGCGCGGCGATCAGCGACGAGCGGAACGTGACGGTCACAGCCGGCGGACCGGCAGGCGGCGAGCTCCTGTTGTTCGATCTGGCCTGACCGGCAGGATGAGCGCCCAGACCGCCGTCGTCGTCGCGTTCTATTCCCTGTGTGGCACCACCGAGACGCTGGCCCTGGCGGCCGCGGTCGGCGCCGTCCAGGGGCGGTCGCTCATCCGCCTCCGGCGGTTACCGGATGACGGCGTCCCCGCTCCTGATGGTCCGATCTGTGCCGACGCGTTGGCGCGCATGCGCAAGGAATACGTCGCACCCACGGAGAAGGACATCGTCGGCAACGCCGCGCTCATCGTCGTGCCGCCGGCTGGTGCCACGCCGGAGTCGAACGAGTGGGCGGCGTTCTCGACCATGCTCGCACGCCTCGGCTCGGAAGGACGGCTCGCCGGCAAGGTCGGCGCAGTCGTTGACACCGGCAACGAGATGACCGTCCGGTCGTTCGGGTCGTTGCTCGATCGCGCCGGCCTGCGCCGCGCGGATCAGGATCCGGCGGCTGCGTCCGGTGACCTCGAACGGCAGGCCACCGCGCTGGGACGAAGGGTGGCTACGGAGACCAGGGTCAGCGCGTAGGCAGTCGAAGCGGCCCTGACTATTTCACGCGGCGGCCGTGTTTGATGATGACGGCCGGATTACGCAGGATGTTGATGTGTCGGAGCGGATCGCCGGCGACGACTATCACGTCAGCGTACTTGCCTGCCTCGAGCGTCCCGTAGTCGCGATCGACGCCCATGACCTTGGCCGGCACAGCCGTCGCTCGGCGAATCGCCTCCATCGGTTCGACGCCGAACTTGACCCAGGCGTCGAGCTCGAGCCATGTGGCATTCGGATGAAAGTGGCCGGGGTTACCGCTATCGGTTCCGACAAGGAGCTCGACACCGGCGTCCCGCAGCTGCTGGAACTTTTTCCGGTAGGTGTCCAGATCGGACGCGGAAAGCGGGCCCACACGGTTCAGGAGATCCGGCAAGGCGCGAAGCGACTGGCGAATGTCGGCCACGATCGGTGCGGGAAATCCTCGATGCCAGGCCGGATCGTCCACGATTTCTGCGTTCTCGCGCAGGTAGACGTTGTTGACGGGGCTGCCGATCGTGGGCGTCCAGTACAACGGACGAACTCGGACGCGCGCACGGACGGCGGCAACGATGTCCTCTGGCAGCACCGCCTGCGTACCGAGATGCTGAAAGTCGTCTACGCCGGCGGCGAGGCACTTCCGAATCTCGGCATCCGCGCGCCCGTGGGCCAGGACCATCAAGCCACGCGCATGCGCCTGCTCCACCACCGCGGCGGCATCTTCCTGTGGCATGGCGTCCACGCAGAGCAACTTGATGACGTTGACGCCTTTCGCGGCCAGGCGATCGACCTTGGCCTTCGCGTCGGCGGGGCCAGACACGCTCCAACGAAACGATGCGAATTCCTCCGGTGCAGCGTGCTCGAGCAGCGCACCAGCCGCGTAGATGGTCGGGCCCGGCAATTCTCCCCGCGCCAGCTTGTCTCGTATGTGAAGCACCGGATCAAGGGGAGCCATCGTGTCGCGAGCGCTGGTGATACCCGCCATCAGCAGCTGCTCCGCGATGGCAGGCATGATGACGCTCTCCATCTGGGACATGTACTTGCGATTCCACGCCGTCAGGTCGGTGTGCGCCGAGTACTGGAGGTGGGTGTGCATGTCCCACAGTCCAGGCAGTACCGTCATTCCTTCAGTGGAGATCTGCTGATAGTCCGTCGGCACCTGGGTCTCGCCGACGGTACCGATCGCTTGAATCCTGCCGTCGCCGATCAGCACAACGCTGTTACGCAGTGGTCGACCGCCGCGACCGTCGATCAGCGTTCCACCGACAAGAGCCAGGCGAGAGCTGGAACCAACCACGGTCGGGGTTTGCCCTGGCAGCTGGACGGAGCTGAAGGCGACGAATAGGAATAGAACAAGCAGTGGTGCAAGCGCCGCCTGGCGCGATGATGATCGGTGCGGTTGGCGCATGGTGGCGTGGCTCCAAGCATTGGGGTGGGCCGGATGCAGGACAATCCCACAAAAATAGTGTTTCTCGAGTTCTGCGCAGGCGTTAGAGTTCCGCCCAGTAGACCCATGAAGGCAAGGACTCTGTGTGCGTTGGTCCTCTTTGCCCTTGGCTGCAACCTCCCCGCGCGGGCGGCAGACCGGAATGACTTGTTGACCGGTTACTCGCTGACCTCCTGGCACGAGGGAAACGGTCGTCCGCTCGGGGCCGTGCACGCGATTGCGCGTGGACGGGACGGCTACCTCTGGGTCGGTACGGATGCCGGCCTGTTCCGATTCGACGGTTGGCGGTTCACCGCCTGGGACACCCTCAGCGATACGAGCCTTCCGCCGTCCGCCGTCCTGGCCGTTTGCGTCAGCAGCGAAGGGACTATCTGGGTCGGATTCGACGGAGGCGGCATTCACCGAATTCGGGCCGAGGGAGGCCATTTCGACAGCTCGCCCGAGCGGGGGCCGCCTTCCGCGAGCGACATCGTCGAGGACCGCCAGGGCCATCTGTGGGCCGTGGGTGACGGGACGCTGTACCGGCGTGGCGATTCGTCCTGGACTGCTGTCGACCTTCCGCTCGAACCCGGTATCCCGCTCAGTCCTCTGGGCATCCAGGGCGTGGTGCTGCAACCCTACGTCAATCGCCAGGGCGATCTGTGGATCGGCACCCGGTGGGGCGTGTTCCGCAAGCGAAGCGACGAAACCCAGTTCCAGAAGATGTCGAGCCGGTGGGTGTGGGGAATCAGCCAGGACGCCGCCGGTGAGATCTGGACGACGGATGTCGTCAGCGGCTTTCGAAGGCTCGCTTCTGCAGCCAGACCGGTGCGCGAGTTGCAGGGCACGGGCTATCGGCTGTTGCACGACCGCCGGGATCAGCTGTGGATCGCCACTTTCGGCAAGGGCCTGTGGCTCGCGCAGCAGGACAAAGGTGCTGGCGCCCTCAAGGTGGAACGAGCTGGTGTCGCCACGGGCCTGTCGACCGATTCGATCATGGCCCTGAGCGAGGACGACGAAGGCAACATCTGGGTCGGCACCACCGCCGGCCTTCATCGCCTGACGCCGCGGGAACTGACGCCGGTGGGGGCATTTCGGGACGTCCTGGCCCTGGAACCGGCGACACACGGCGATGTATGGGCGGGGACGCCGGACGGAGTCGTGCGGTTCAAAAGCGAGTCCGGCGGAACCCTGAAGGAAGAGCGCATCGCCCTGGCGGGTCACGACGTTCGGGCACTCTACGACGATGGGCACGGCATCCTGTGGATAGGGACCACCGACGGGCTCTGGCAGTGGTCTGGCCGCGGACTCACGCCGGTGCCGATACCAGGCCGCCCGCACATGCCGGTGTTCTCCATTCATCCCAATGGCGACGATGGGGTGTGGCTCGGTGACGGCAGCTGGCTGTTCAAGTGGGATGGACGGCAACTGTCGCGACTGGAATCCGAATCACCGGCCGGTCCACAGCGGATCACCCTCGCCCGAGTCGACAGCATGGGCCGCCTGTGGACGGCGTTCGCGGACGGCCGGATCGGTGTTCGTGACGACGCCGCAACCTCACGCGCGATGGACGAGCGGAACGGCCCCGAACACAAAACCCATGATGCGGTCTATGCCATCGTCCAGGGACGAAACGGCGACCTCTGGTTCGGCGGCACCGACGGACTGACGACCCTGTCCGGCAACCGGCTCACCACCCTCAATCCAGAACAGGGTCTGCCCGAAGGCAGAGTGCTGGCCATCGCCGAAGACGACCAGGGATACCTGTGGCTGAACATGGAGCGCGGTCTGCTGCGCATGCATGCGAGTGAACTGAGCAAGGCCGCCGCCAACCGTTCGTATCGGGTGCGGTATCGCTTGTACGAAGCCCTCGACGGGCTGGCCGGGCCGCCAATCGGCCTTTTCGGGGCTGCCCGCAGCGACGACGGGAAGATGTGGTTCACCAGGGGCGGTGGCCTCACCGTCGTCGACCCGACGCAGCTCAAACAGATCGACACGGGAGTGCCTCCCGTACGTATCGAGTCGGTGCTCGCGGACGAACGGCGCGTGGATCCCGCCGAAGGCGTCTCATTCGCCGCCGGCACGAGGCGGCTGGAGATCAGCTACACGGCGCTGACACTCACCGCGTCGCACAGGATCGGCTTCCGATACAGGTTGGATGGCATCGACACGAACTGGGTCGACGCGGGCACCAGACGGTCGGCGTTGTACACGAATCTCGCTCCGGGAGAATATCGCTTCAAGGTCGAGGCCACCGCCGGCAATGGCAGGTGGGATGCCAGCAACACATCCTGGGCATTCACGATCCAGCCCGCCTACTATCAGACGCGCTGGTTTTTCGCGCTCTCCATCGGTGCGTGTGCCGCCACGCTGTGGTTGGCATGGCGCCTGCGACTGGGGTTCGTGCGACGCCAGTTCTCGCTGGTACTGGCCGAACGTGCGCGTCTGAGCCGGGAGCTCCACGACACCCTCTTGCAGAGCCTGGTGGGCGTGGCCCTGCAGCTGGGCGCCATCTCGGGCGGAATCGGATCGACGAATGCCTCGCTGCGCGACCATCTCCTTCGCATTCGCCGCCACGTCGAGGCCTATATCGCTGAAGCCGAGCAGTCGATCAGGAACCTTCGTTCGCCATCGCTCGAGACCCGCGACCTCGTCACGGCGCTGAACGAGTTCGGTGCCGACGCGGTGGTGATGACCGACATCGTGTTCCAACCCTCGCCGCTGTCACCCTTGCCGGCGTATTCCAAGAAAGTGGAGGCCCAGCTTCTCAGAATCGGGCAGGAAGCAATCACCAACGCCGTCCGCCATGCCAAGGCCGGACGCATCTCGCTGCACGTGACCGCCAACCCGGATACCGTCAGCTTGAAGGTCTCCGACGACGGCACGGGCTTCGACACACAGACGGTCGATCCAAATCCGAAGCAGCGTTTCGGCCTGCTCACGATGAAGGAACGCGCCGAGGAGGTGGGCGGGCGGCTCAGGATCGCGACCGCCATCGGGGTCGGCACGACCGTCGAGGTGACCATTCCCACGTCGCTGACACAATCCACATTCATCGATTCCAATCATGACGCCGCCTAAGATTCGCATCCTCTGCGTCGACGACCATCGCATCGTGCGCGAAGGCGTCGCCCTGATCATCTCCCAGCAGCCGGACATGACGGTGGTCGGGCTGGCCGGGACGGGTGAGGAAGCGGTCATGCAGTTTCGCCGGCACGCTCCGGACGTGACGCTGATGGACCTGAGGCTCGAGGGGATGAGCGGCCTGGAGGCCATCCGCAAGATCATCCAGCACACGCCGGAAGCACGAATCGTCGCGCTCACGATGTATCAGGGGGACGAGGACATCCATCAGGCACTCGCCTCCGGCGCCGCGACCTATCTGCTCAAGAACAGTCTGACGGACGACCTCATCAAAGTGGTGCGCGCGGTGCACTCGGGAGACCGCCCGATTCCTGCCGACGTGAAGGCCAGGCTGGATGAGCGGGCCGGCCAGCCGGCTCTGACCCCTCGAGAAGTGGAGGTCCTGACGCTCATCTCCAAGGGAAAACGGAACAAGGAGATCGCCGAGATTCTCGGGGTCAGCGTGGATACGGTTCCAACTCACTTACGGAACATCTTCATCAAGCTCAGGGTCACCGAGCGCACCTCGGCCGTCAACGTCGCCGTACGCCGCGGCATCGTGCACCTGGACTGAGGCCTTCGTGTCGGGCCTGACCCCAAATCCGGGCGCGGCGGCCTGGAGCGATGCCGGCAAGCTCTTCCGGTCCACGCCCACTATTTTCGTGGTATTGCCCGATACCCAGCCGTAGGACGATAGTCCACCCAGGCCGCCAGTCCGGTGGTGCGTAGCTCTGTGAGGCATCGAGGTTCCGCAAGGGGGAAGCATGAAGTGGCGGTCTCTGTCGCTGGCGATGCTGTGCGGCCTGGCCTTCATCGGCCAGCGGCCAGCCGCGCAGGCGCAGCGGCCCGTTGACCCGGTGAGTTCGCCGGCCGAAATCCGCCAGGTCCTCGACCGCTACTGTGTCACCTGTCACAACGAACGAACCAGGACCGCCGGGTTGACGCTGGACAAGGTCAACGTCGCCGATCTCCAGGCCGATGCCCCTGTCTGGGAGAAGGTGATTCGGAAGGTCGAGGTCGGGATGATGCCCCCGGCGGGCATGCCCCGATTGGAACCGGCGACGCAGGATCGGCTTCTCACGGCCCTGCGCACCGCCATGGACAGAGCCAGTGTTGCTCATCCGAACCCCGGCCGGCCGTTGGTTCATCGACTCAACCGCACCGAATACGCCAACTCCGTCCGCGATTTGATCGACCTGGAGATCGACGCGGCCGCGCTGTTGCCCTCGGATGCGTCGGCGTTCGGGTTCGACACCAACGCCGATGCCCTGGGAGTGTCGTCGGGGCTGCTCGAGCGGTACGTGAGTGCCGCCTCGATCATCAGCGCCCTCGCCGTTGGGGATCCGGAGTCGCCCCCGAGCGGACAGGTCTTTCGGGTGAAGAACGACACCTCCCAGAACGTTCATCTGGACGGGCAGCCGCTTGGCACCATCGGCGGCACGCGCGTCCGCACGACGCTCCCGCTTGACGGTGAGTATGTGCTCCAGGCCAAGTTCGTCAAGACGCTGCTGGGCGACATGCGCGGGCTCGAACAACCGCATGAGCTGGAGTTCAGCATCGATGGTGCGCGGGTGTTCTCGTGTACGTTCGGCGGCGGCGACGATTTTCAACTGTCGCTCCGCAACATGACCGCCGCCGCCGACGCCGTCGAGGCCCGGTGCGCGACACGTGTCGCGATCAAGGCCGGCCCTCGCGACATCAGCATGGCCTTTGTCGACAGTCGTATCGAAGGCGCGCGCCGGCTGCAGCCGTTTCTGCGCACCGGCAACGACGCTGACTCGCAGGGTCCCGCACACCTGGAGCGGCTCGCCATCAGGGGTCCGTTCAACCCAACCGGACCTGGCGACACGCCCAGCCGGCGGCGCATCTTCAAATGCCGGCCACTCAACGCGCGCGACGAAGCCTCATGCGCACAATCCATTCTCACCGGCCTGACCGACCGCGCATTCCGCGGCCAGGCTGCTGCGACCGATCACGCTTCGGTATTCGCCTTCTATGAAGCTGGACGCCGCTCGGGGACGTTCGAGAAGGGGATTCAGGTGGCGCTGCAGCGAATCCTCTCCAGCCCGAAGTTCCTCTACCGGATCGAGCGTGACCCGGCGGATGCGAAACCCGGTGTCCCGTTCCGGCTCTCGGACATCGAGCTCGCATCGCGTCTGTCGTTTTTCCTGTGGAGCTCCAGTCCGGACGACCTGCTGTTGGACCTGGCGCGTCAGAAGAAGTTGAGCGTTCCAGCGACGCTCGAAGCGCAAGTGCGGCGCATGCTGGCGGACCCCAAGTCCAAGGCGCTGACCGACAACTTTGCCGGCCAGTGGCTGTACCTGCGGAACATTCCGGCGACCACGCCGAACATCGTTCAGTTTCCCAACTTCGACAACAACCTGCGTCAGGCAATGCGCACGGAAGTGGAGATGTTCTTCGACAGCGTGGTACGGGAGGACCGCGACGTCCTCGACCTCATGACCGCTGACTACACCTTCGTCAACGAGCGGCTCGCCCGCCACTACGGGATTCCAAACATCGTCGGCGATCATTTCCGTCGGGTGGTGATTCGCGACGAAGCCCGGCGCGGGCTGCTCGGAAAGGCCGGGGTCCTGCTGGTAACGTCGAATGCCGACCGGACCTCGCCAGTCATGCGCGGTAAATGGGTTCTCGAGAATATTCTCGGCGCGCCGCCGCCGGCCCCGCCGGCCAACGTCCCACCGTTCCGCGAGGACAACCGCCGAGGTGCGGGGCAGGTCCTGACCATGCGAGCGCGCATGGAAGAGCATCGCGCCAACCCCGTGTGCGCGAGCTGCCACCGGCTCATGGATCCGATCGGGCTGACGATGGAGAACTTTGACGCGGTCGGGGCCTGGCGTACGCGCGAAGCTCCCTCGGCTGATACGGCGCGCCTGACATCGCAAGGTGAGCTGAGGTTGGCGCCCAGCATCGACGCGAGCGGCACGCTGACCGATGGCACCGTGGTAAATGGCCCCGTCGAGTTGCGTCAAGCGCTCGTCCGCCAGCCCGACATCTTCGCGCACACGCTGACGGAGAAACTGTTGACGTATGCGCTCGGCCGTGGCCTCGAGAACTACGACATGCCGGTGATCCGCTCGATTGTGCGCCAGGCACGAAGCAACCATTACAGGTTCTCCTCGATGGTGCTCGGTATCGTGAAGAGCACGCCATTTCGCATGCGGATGCCCGACGGTGCTACGGCCGCCGCGTCCGTTTCGGCGGCCAATCAATGACGTCATTCGCCAACGCAGCGGCGACCAAGGAGTAGGAGCAATGTTCATTACACAAAAGGCGCTGTCACGGCGGACGCTTCTCCGGGGCATGGGCGCCACGCTGGCGTTGCCGCTGCTCGATGCGATGGTCCCTGCGCTGACCCTGACCGCCAGGACCGCCGCCAATCCGGCGGCGCGATTCGGCGCCGTCTACATTCCGCTTGGCGCCGTGCAGGCGTCGTGGGTGCCGGCGCAGGTCGGAAAGGACTTCGAGTTCTCGCCGATATTGAAACCGCTGGAACCGTACCGGAAGCAACTGTCGGTGCTGTCGGATTTCTGCAATCCCGAAGGCGGACATGCCACGACGGTGTCGGAGTGGCTCAACGGCTGCGTCCTGAAGAAGACCATGGCTGTAGACGTCCGCGCCGAGCAGACGATCGATCAAATGATCGCGGCCCACATAGGGACGGACAGCGTCTTCCCTTCGCTCGAGGTGGCCACCGAGGACTTCTCGGAAGTGGTCGGTGCCTGCGTGCCGCAGTACTCATGTGTGTATTCGAGCACCATCGCCTGGAAGAGCGCTTCGGAGCCTCTGCCGATGGAAATCAATCCTCGCGTCGTCTTCGAAAAGATGTTCGGGCGCGCCGGCTCGAAGAACCAGCGCCTCTCCAACATGAAGACCGACCGCAGCATGTTGGACGCGATGAAGAGCGACATCGCCAGCCTCAAGACGGGTCTCGGTGTCCGGGACAATGCGCGGCTCGGCGAGTATCTCGAGAATGTTCGAGAGGTCGAGCAGCGTATCCAACGCGCCGAGTCGCAGGCGTTCAGTTCGCCGGAGGGCGCGGTCGCCCCGATCGGCATCCCGGACTCGTTCGAGGAGCATGTCGGCCTGATGTTCGACATGCTCGCGATCGCCTATCAGGCCGATATCACGCGGGTGTTCACCTTCATGATGGCGCGTGATGCCAGCCAGCGTGTCTACTCGCAGGTCGGCGTGACCGAACCGCATCATTCGACCTCGCATCACGGCAAGGACCCGGCGAAGCTGGCGAACCTGGTCAAGATTCAGACGCATTTCACCGAGCTCTTCGCGAAGTTCCTGACCAAACTCCAAGCGACGCCGGACGGTGACGGGTCCCTGCTCGATCACTCGATGATCCTCTACGGCAGCGGCATGGGCGACAGCCAGGAGCACGGGCGGACGAACATCCCGACCGTCCTCGTGGGATGGGGCGTCGACGGCAATCGTCATGTCAAGGCGAGTGGAACCGACACGCTGCTGGCGGATGCCCTTGTCGGTGTCGTCAACGAATTCGGCATCGAGGTCGACAAGGTCGGCACGAGCAAGAGTCGAGTGGAGGTCTAGCTTCATGCGCATGGATTCCATGGCGCGGCTGCTGTTGCTCTTGTCGTTGGTTGCCCTGTGCGCGGCAGCCGCAGGTGCCGCCGACTCTCCGACTCTCGTCGAAGCGCTCAAGCGCGGCGACCGCGATGTCGCGCAACAACTGCTCCGCCAGGGTGTGGACGTCAACGCCGCAAGCGGCGATGGCTCGACAGCGTTGCACTGGGCCGTGCGAATGAGCGATGTCACAACGACCGAGACATTGCTTCGCCGCGGCGCCAACGTCAACGTGTCCACGCGGCTCGGCATCACCCCCCTGATGCTGGCAGCCGAAAATGGCGACGCTCGGCTGATTGCCTTGCTGCTGCGCCGCGGCGCAGTCCCCAACACCGCGCAACCTCGAGGCGTTACGGCGCTGATGATGGCTGCCCGTGCCGGCAAGGCGGAGGCCGTCACCGCGTTGCTCGAAGCCGGCGCGGCCGTGGGCGCGGTCGAGGCCAGCTCCGGCGAGACGGCGTTGATGTGGGCGGCCAGCCGCAACAACGCTGCCGCGGTCGAGGCGTTGATCAAAGGCGGCGCGAATGCCGACACCCGGTCGACGATACTCACGCTGCAGCCGTTCCGATGGGAAACGGATGGCATGCTGTCGTCGATGCTTCCGCGCGGTGGATGGACCGCGCTGATGTATGCGGCGCGGGAAGGCGCGCGGGACGCCGCGGAGGTATTGGTTCGCGATGGAGCCGACGCGAACGTCCAGGATCCGGACGGCACCACGCCGCTGGTGATTGCTATTGAAAATGCGCACTTCGACCTGGCCCGGAGCCTGCTCGACCACGGTGCGAACCCAAACCTCTACGACGTCGCCGGAATGGGACCTCTTTTCGCCGCCGTCGACATGCATACCCTCGGGCCGATCGACTATCGATCGCCACCAGTCATGGACGACGAAACCAGCGCCATCGGCCTGATCACGGCGCTCCTCGACCACGGCGCGGCCGTGGACGCGCGCCTCAAGGGTCCGGTGCTGGGCCGGCATATCGATCGCGGCGATCGGCTCATGGGCGCCGGCAGCACTCCGCTGATGCGAGCCGCCAAGACCAATGACATTCCGGTGATGAAGCAACTGGTCGAGCGGGGAGCCGATCCCTTCGCGCTGCAGGACGATCTGACATCGGTGCTGATGATCGCCGCGCAAGGGGGACGCCGGCCCGGCACGTACGGCGGGCCCTATCCGGTTACCGAGGAGGGCGCCATCCAGGCCGTGACGCTGTGTCTGGAATGGGGCCTTGATGTGAATGCCTTCAACACCCGAGGCGAGACGGCCCTATACTCTGCCGCCACTCGCAACGCCCCGCGCTTAATCCAGCTGCTGGCCGATCACGGTGCGCGCTTCGATATGAAAACGCTGGAGGGACGGTCGGTTCTGGACGCAGCCAAGCCCCGACGCGCCCGACGAGTCGAGGATGAGGTAGAGGAGGCGAAGGGCAGCGCGGCAGTCGAAAAGCTCGTTCGCGATCTGATAGGACGTTCCGGAGCCGTGGCGCCGGCTCCGGCTCCGTCTGGCAACAGCGGCCCGTCAGCCGTAGGCTCCTCGAAGCCCTAGCGGGATGACCTTGCACGGTACCTCTGTCAGCGCGAAGAGCGGTCGCCATATGCCGAAGCTGTTTCCCGTCGCCGCAGCCACGTGCGCCGCGATTCTCCTGGTCGGTGTGGCGCACGGACAAAGCCCACGCACGCTCGAACCGCCCAGCCCGGCGTCAGGTGGCTCGACGCTCTGGAGCGGCGTCTACACCAACGAGCAGGCCATGCGTGGCAAGGAGAACTACGAGAAATTCTGCTTCCGGTGTCACAAGCGCGACCTGTCCGGCAACGACGATGCCGGCGCAAATACAGCCCCGGCACTCGTCGGCGAGCGATTCGTCCTGCAGTGGGCAGACCACACCGCCGTCAAGATCTTCACCAAGCTGAAAACCGAGATGCCGCCGGTCTACTCAGAGGCCGTCAGCGACGACATCAAGATCGATATTCTGGCTTATATTCTCAAGTCGAACGGCTTCCCCGCTGGCTCGCGCGAGCTGACCACCGATCGCAGCGTGCTTGAAGCGATTCGTTTCGTGCCGAGAAACGGCGATGCGGTCCACAGGGAACCGCGCGATTTGCTGCCAGTCCAATCTGTCGGCTGTCTCACGAGTGAGGGCAGTGGATGGACGCTCACGCGCGGCAGCGACGCCGTTCTCGATGAGGAGCCAAGGAGTGCACCGCCGGCCGACGCCTCGTCGCCGCTTGGCGCGCGTCGCTACGTTCTGATCGGCGTCAACCGATTCACGCCCAAGAGCTATCTCGGACAGAAGGTCGAAGTCCGAGGGCTGATCACCACCGCCTCCGCCGACAAGTTGATCCACCTCACGTCACTGAAAGCCGTAGCCCCAACGTGCGCATCCTGATGCTTCGTGCGGCACGCCCACCGACCTTCACTTGAATCCCTGGTACCCGATCGGCGCACGGACGGCCGCAAGCCTCGTCCCGACCGGCGCCGAAGGTGCGCGAGTCAATTCCTGCTGACCGTCCGCTCGTCAAGCCGGATCCACAGGGCGTAACCAACGGCCGATCTCGACGTGGTTCTGGGAGAACTTGCCATACAACCTGAACTGGAATTCTGTTACGGTGTCGCCCGGAAGGAGGAGGCGCTTCGGCAGCTTTTGCCCGAGACGCCTTCTTGTCGACTGGTGTCGTGGACCCGAGTGAAAGGCGGCGACGATGACCCGAATATCTACGAAGACTGTCGCGTTCGGCGCGCTTGTGTTCTTGCTCCCGGCGTTTGCCGCCGCCCAAGCGTCAATCACGGGCCTCGTCACGGACACCTCGGGTGCGGTGTTGCCCGGTGTCACCGTGGAAGCGTCGAGCCCGGCCTTGATCGAAAAGACTCGAAGCGCGGTCAGCGACGGCTCTGGACAGTATCGGATCATTGATCTTCGTCCGGGCGCCTATTCGGTGACTTTTTCGCTGGGAGGCTTCAATTCCGTGAAGCGAGAGGGCATCGAGTTGGCCGGAAGCTTCACGGCGACGGTCAACGCCGAGCTTCGCGTCGGCGCCCTCGAAGAGACCGTGACAGTCTCGGGCCAGTCTCCGATTGTCGACGTCCAGGCGGTGCGTCAGCAGCGCGTCTTCAGCCAGGAAGTGCTCGACGCACTGCCCACCGGACGAACGCCCGTCTACGCCGCAATTCTGGTTCCCGGCATGACCGTCAGTGCCCGGGACGTCGGCGGCTCGAACAACCTCCCGTTGACTGGTGGTCAGTTGGCGATACACGGCAGTTCGGGCACCGAGCAACGCCTCTACATCAACGGCATGTCCACCCACGATGCCGAGGGCACCGGGGCCTATGGCGCATTCGTCATCAACATGGCTGCCGCTCAGGAAGTCGTGGTGAGCTACGCCTCTGGCACAGCCGAGCAATCCACCGGTGGCGTCCAGACCAACGTCATACCTCGCGAGGGAAGCAATCGCTTTTCCGGGTCGATGTTTCTGACGGGCGTCAACGACAAGTTTCAGGGTAGCAACTATTCGCAAGACCTCAAGGATCGCGGCCTGCGAACGCCGGACCGCATTCGGCGCTCCTACGACATCAACCCTGGCGTCGGCGGTCCGCTCATGCGCGACAAGTTGTGGTTTTTCACGGCGGCACGATTCGTCGGCACTTCGAACTACATCGCCGGAATGTTCGAGAACGCGAACAAAGGCGATCCGACGAAGTGGGCGTACGTGCCGGACACCTCGCGTCCCGGTTTCAACAGCACCACCTCGGAAAGCGTCAATATCCGTCTGACGTTGCAGGCGTCGAAGAGCCAGAAGCTCAGCCTGTTTCACGATCAACAAGGGCGATGCACCTGCCCGGATACGCTCAGCACGACGTCGTCCGAAGCCAGCTCCCGGCTGTTCTATCCCCTTCACGACATGACGTCAGCGAACTGGACGTTCACGCCCACCAGCCGCCTCTTGCTGGAGGCGGGAAGCAGCGTCAGACGGGAGCGCTACACCTACGCCATTCCAGAGGGTCAGACCGCGGCCCTTATCGGTGTTCGCGAGCTTGGTGGATCGATACCGGGGTTGATGTACCGCGGCGGCATCAACTCAGGAGGCTACGGTTTGCGGGAACCCGGATACAGCACGTTCGGCTTGAATTGGCAGTCGGCCGCGTCGGCGTCCTACGTCCCCGGAGCCCATGCGTTCAAAATCGGACTGAGCAACAATCATGTGCACCGTGACACGACGGCGCTCGACAATCCATTTGCCGTCACATACACCTTCCGCGATGGTGTGCCGCAGAGCCTGATCCAGCGTGCCACGCCATGGAACCAGTTCGTTCGCCAGCCGTTCGACTTCGGCCTCTATGCTCAAGACAAATGGACCATCACGCCGATTCGCCTGACGCTCAACCTCGGAATCCGGTTCGACTACTTTCGGATGTACAACCAGGCTGCGACATTCGGACCGGGCCTGCTGGTGCCCAATCGGAATATCAGCATCCCAGAGACACCTCTGATCAATTTCAAAGACATTTCGCCTCGGGTCGCGGCCGCCTTCGATCTCTTCGGCTCCGGCAACACCGCGTTGAAAGTGGGACTCAACAAGTACATGGGCGTTCTCGGCCCGCAGCTCGGCTTCATGAACGGCATTCTCACACCCATCGAGGCGCTCGCCAACAGCGCGACTCGCAGCTGGAACGACCGGCTGTTTGGCGTTGGTGACCCGCGGACCGGAAATTACGTGCCTGACTGCGACCTCACCGCCAATGCGGCCAATGGCGAATGCGGCATCGTGTCCAATACGAACTTTGGACGGTCTGAGCTCGTCTACAGTCAGACGTCGGACCCGCGCACAGCGACCGGTTTTGGCAATCGGCCCTATCAGTGGGAGATCTCGGCGGGAGTGCAACACGCCTTGACGCCAAGCGTCTCACTTGATGCCGGTTACTTCCGTCGCTGGCGCCGCAACTTCACGGTCGTTGACAACTTCGCGCTGTCGGCGGCCGATTTCTCGCCATACAGCGTCACTGCTCCGACGGATGCGCGCCTCCCCGAGAGCGGCAATGTCATTGGACCGTACTTCGACATCAATCCGAATGTCGTGAGTCTGCCTCCGGTCAGCGTGAACATGCCTGCTTCGGATTACGGCAAGCAAACGCAAGGCTGGCAGGGAATGGATGTCACGCTGAACGCGCGATTGCGCCAGGGCATCGTCCTGCAGGGCGGATTCAGCACAGGACGCGCCTCCTCCAACAACTGCGCCGTACTGGCCAAGGTCCCCGAAGCCGATCTCGTCGGCCAGCCGTTTTGCGACCGCGTTGGCGATTGGGAGAACCAATTGAAGTTTCTGGGAACGTGGGTCATACCGAAAATCGACGTCCAGATTGCCGGCACACTTCAGAGCCTGCCGATTGCGGTGCTCGGGGCCAATTACGTGGTGTCGAATGCGGTGGTGCGTCAATCCCTGGGCCGGGACTTGTCGGCCTCGGCTCAAAGCGTTACCGTCCCGCTCCTGCAGCCTGGCTCGCTTTTCGGCGAGACGATGAACCAACTCGACCTGCGCTTTGGGAAAGTGCTGGCGTTCGGTCACACGCGTAACACGATCAGCCTCGACATCAACAACGCACTCAACAACAACGCTGTCTTGTCGGAAAACACGACCTACCAGAACCCGTCGCCCACGGGTTGGCGGGTGCCGACATCGATCCTGACCGCCCGCTTCTTCAGGCTCAGCTATCAGCTGAACTTTTGAAGCGACACGCCTGGGTCGCGGGACTGGCAGCAGTCCCCGGCCTTCGTTTGTGAGTCGCCCAGGTCCAATCCTCGAGGTGGATACCAGCCTGTCCGACCCGCCGGTCGGACAGATGCTGGATTCGGGCGCGGCGGCAATCCGTTCAGCACAGCTCACGACACTAGCTGATCGTCAAGGCTCGGGTCGCGGTCCCCGAGCTGCAGTTCGCCTGGATCGGTCAGTGCGCTGCGAATCGTCGCCCTGGCCAACGTGCGCGCGCGGCGCACAACACTCCTCGGCTGTCGCATCAGTGGAGCCCGGCGAACCACATCTCGCTCCGACCTCCCTCTCACCGCCATCTCACGCAGTGCTGACGAGGCGCTGAGGACTCGAGGGGCGCGAAAGCGGATGATGCCGGGTGGAGGGCGAAGATTGCGGCACCTGATAAGACGGCGCGTGCTGGTTGGCCGGGACTGCTGATCATTTTCGTGCTGGTGGCCGTTGCCAGGTGGCTGAACACGAACAAGATTGGCGGGCAGGGGTCCGCAGAACCGTTCCGAATCGCCGGCAATTTCTACTACCTCGGCGCCACCGACGTTTCCGCCTTCCTTATTACCCGGCCCCGAGGCCACGTCGTGCTCGACGCCGGCTATCCCACGACGGCGAAGCTGATCATGGCCAGCATCGCCAAGCTCGGTTTCGATATCCCAGACGTCAAGGTGCTCCTGAATTCGGAGCCGCACCCAGACCACGGGCGGCCGGGCGTGCTGCAACGGGCGTCGGGCGCGCAGGTGTGGGCCAGCGAGCGAGCGTCGGCTCCCTGGCGGCGGGCGGCGACGATCCCGACGCCATCCTGCCGTTGAGGGTCTTCACCTGGATCGGGATCCTCAGCTACCCGCCTCCGCGCGTCGACCGCCGCTTCAAGGACGGCGACACGATCCGTGTCGGGCCGATCGCGCTCACCGCGCACATCACCGCCGGGCACACGCGTGGCTGCACCTCCTGGTCGTTCCCGGTCCAAGACGGCGACCGGGTACTCAGCGTCGTGAGCGCGTGCGACATGGGCGTGCTCGCCACCTCGACCTATCCGGAACAAGTCGCCGACCGCGAGCGCAGCGTGCGGCTGCTGCGGAGCCTTCCCGCCGACATCTAGGTCACCGCGCACGCGCTGGTGGGGCCGGTACCGCAAGTTCGTCGCCAGCCAGACCGCGAAGAACCCGGTTGATCCGTTCGTCGACCCTCAGGGCTATCGGGCCTACATCGACGCCGCCGAGGCGGAATTCCGCAGCGGTCGCATGCACTAGTGCCCGCGACTTCACGACGCCCCCTGACGATTGGTCGACGACGGCTCGATCAGTCACTCCATGTGCAGCGGCCCGGTCGGCGGCGGGGTCGGCTTGAGCAGCAGCGCCAGCGGTACCATCGCGATGAACACGATCGCCAGCACCAGGAACGTATCGTTCACCGCCATCATCGCGGCGTTCCTCTGCAACATGCCGTACACCACCCCCTGCGCCTGGCCGGCCGCATCCACCGCACTCGAGCCCTTGGCGACCAGGCCGGCGGCCGTGTTCTGCAGCATCTCGCCGTAGCCAGGGTCGAGCGGGGTGACGTGGCTGACCAGCGACTGCTGGTGGAACTGTTGCCGGCGCGCGAGCATGGTGGTGACCATCGCGATGCCACCGCTGCCGCCGACGTTGCGGAACAGGTTCATCAGTCCGGTGGCGTAGCCCAACTTCTCACGTGGCACGGCGCTGAACGCGGCGACGTTGACCGGCACGAACAGGAACGCCATGCCGAAGGCCTGCAGCGTGCGCGCCCACATCGCGGTCCGGAAGTCCACGTTCAGATTGAAGCCGGACATCTGGTAGACACCGAGCGACGACACGATGAGGCCGAAGACGATGAGCGTGCGCGCCTGCAGCCTTCCGAGCAGGCGGCCGACCATCGCGAACCCGATCATCATCGCCACGCCACCGGGCGACAGCACCAGGCCGCTGAGCAGCGCGGTGTAACCCAGGATCGTCTGCAGGAAGATCGGCAGCAGCGCCGTGCTGGCGTAGAGCGTGAACCCGACGGCATACATCGCGACGGCGGCCACGGCAAAGTTGCGGTTCTTGAGGATGCGGAAGTCCACGACCGGGTCGGGTTGGCGCAGTTCCCACACCACCACCGACACCAGCGTGACGAACGCGATCACCGCGGCGGCCGCGATCATCGGCGAGCTGAACCAGTCGCTGCGCTGGCCCTCGTCCAGCAGGATCTCGAGGGCCGCCAGGCCCGTGGCCAGCAGGCCCAGTCCGATGTAGTCCAGTTTCAGTCCGGTCTTGAACGTCTTGCGGACCAACGAGGCGGGATCCGAGATGAGGGCCGTCGTCAGCAGGATCGACAGGATGCCGAACGGGATGTTGATCAGGAAGATCCAGCGCCAGCTGAAGTTGTCGGTCATCCAGCCGCCGAGCGTCGGTCCGATGACCGGGGCCACCACCACCCCCATGCCGTAGAACGCGGTCGCTACACCCTGCTTCTCGCGGGGGAAGCTCTCGACCAGAATCGCCTGCGAGATGGGCTGCAGTGCGCCGCCACCCAGGCCCTGCAGCACGCGGAAGAGGATCAGCAGCGGCAGCGACGGCGCGATGCCGCACAGGAGCGAACTGATGGTGAACACGGCGACGCACGCCATGTAGAAGCGCTTCCGGCCAAAGAGCGTGGAGAACCAGCCGGACAGCGGCAGCACGATCGCGTTGGCGACCAGATACGCGGTCAGCACCCAGGTGGACTCGTCGACGCTGGCCGACAGGTTCCCGGCGATGTGGGGCAGCGCGACGTTGGCCACGCTGGTGTCGAGCACCTCCATGAAGGTGGCCAGCATCACGGTGCCGGCGATGAACCACGGATTGATGGCCTTCACGATGTCCTCCTCGGCGCTGTTGCGCTGGTTACTTCGTGAAGACGGTGGCGTCCACGTTCATGCCGGGACGAAACGTGACGCCGGAGGGCAGCCGATCGAGGACGATCTTGACCGGAATCCGCTGCACGATCTTGACGAAGTTGCCGGTGGCGTTCTCGGGCGGCAGCAGACTGAGCTTGGCGCCGGTGGCGCCGGCAACCGAGTCGACATGGCCGGCGAACGACTCGCCGTACATGTCCACATGGACCTCGGCGCGCTGTCCGGGACGCACGCCGGCCAACTGCGTTTCCTTGAAGTTGGCCGTCACCCACACGTCCTTCAAGGGCACGATGGTCAGCAGCGACTGGCCCGGCTGCACGATCTGTCCGAGTTGCACCGACTTGCGCGTGACGACGCCGTCGATCGGCGCCACGATGGTCGCGTAGCCCAGTTGCAGCTCCGCCGCGTCGAGGTTGGCCCGCGCCTGCAGGATGGCGGCCGACGCGCTGCCGGCCTGGGCCGAACTGATCCGCACCTGGCCGCGATTGGCCTGGGCCTGGGCGAGCGCGGCGCGGGCGATCTCCGCGCGGGCCTGCGCCGCCTGCACCGAGGCGCCGCTGCCCTGCGCGGTCTTCCTGGCGTTCAGCAGTTTCTCTTCCGAGGCCCGCAGGTCGCTGGCCGCCACCTTCGACACGGCCACGTAGGCGTCGAACTGCTGGCGCGTGATCTCGTCCTTCGCCGCCAGCGGCCGCATCCGCTCCAGGTCGGCGCTGGCGCGCTCGGCCGTGGCGCGTTTGGCGTCCACGTCGGCCTGCGCGTAGGCCAGCTCGGATGACGAGGCGCGGTCGAGGTCGGTGCGGGCCTTGCTCAGGTCGGCCGTCGCCGCGGCCAACTGCGCCTCGGCTGCCGCGGCGGCACTCGAGGTCGTGGCGTTGGTCAGCGGCACGCCGGCGTTGGCGCCCGCCGCCTGACTCTCGGCGGCCGCCAGCGCGGCGCGGGCCTGCGCGACCTTGGCCTCGTAGTCGCGCGGGTCGATGCGCAGCAGCACCTGCCCGGCCTTCACGGGCTGGTTGTCGTCGACCAGAATCTCGGCGATGTTTCCCCCGACCTTTGGTGCAATCGGCGCGATGTGGGCGTCGACCTGCGCGTCATCGGTCGACACGCGGCCGTCGTAGTAGATGAACGCCGACGTCGCCGCGGCCGCCAGCACCACGGCACCGAGTCCGGCATAGGTCAGGACGCGCGAACGGCTCGCCTTGTGCGTGCCGCGGTCAACGGCGGTCGTTGTCGTCTCGGGTGCCGCCTCCAAGAGCGCGGCGGTCTTCATGCGATCGTCCATCACGGTATCCATTGGCTCGTCTCCTGGTCACGTCACTTCGCGTACAGCGATTCCATCTGGCCGGTGGCACGCGCCAGGTCGGCGCGCGCCTGGTTGTAGCGATACAGCGCTGAGATCTGGTTGTCGTTGGCGCGGGCCAGTTCGTCCTGCGCCGTGATCACTTCGATGTTGTTGGCCACCCCGGCCTTGAAGCGGTCCTCGGCCTGCGCGACACCCTCTCGGGAGAGCTGCACGCCGAGATTGGCGGCCTCCACTTCGGTGCGTGCCGACTCGAGCCGCGTCGACGCCGTGCGGACCTCGTAGGCCACCTGGTCGCGGACCTGCCGCTGCACCTCGGTGAGTGTCTTCACCTGGATGTCGCGGGTTGCCACCTGGGCACCGATGCGGCCGCCGGTAAACAGCGGTACGTCCACGTAGCCGCCGTACTGAAAGGCCGGGATCGACGTGCCGGGTGTGAGCCCTTGATAACTCCAGCCGCCGGCCAGCGACAGCCGCGGCAGGCGCTCGGCTTGCGCCGATTTCTTCAACAGTTCCGCGGAGCGAATCTCGGACGCCACGGCCTTCAGCTCGGGCCGTTGCTCGTAGGCGCGGGCCAGGCTGCCGTCCATGGTGACCGCCGGCGTCTCGAAGAAGCTGGCGGTATCGGCCAGTTCGAGCGGCTGGTCGGGATCCAGGCTGAGCAGGCGGCGCAGGCCCTGCAATGAGATCGACAGCTGCGCCTGGGCCTCGGTGAGCCGCTGACGCTCGTGCTGGAACTGGACGTTGGCGCGCAGCGTGTCGATGCTGGTGCCGACCCCGTTGCGCTGCATGTCGCCGGCGAGCTCGAACAGCGCCTTGGCCAGGTCTTGCCGCGACTGCGCGGCCTGCACCTCCGCCGCCGCGCGCAGGCCGCCGAGGTACTGCGACACCACCAGCTGCGCGTTCAGCTCACGCGCGCCCGTCTGTTGCGCGGACGCGGCGTGCACGCCCTCGCGCGCTGCGCGCCACTGGTTCCACAAAGTCAGGTCGAACACGGGCACCGACGCCACCGGGCCGGCTTCGAACGACCAGAACGGCCCGGTGTGCTCCGGGAACCCCGGCACCTTCTCGCCGAAGACCACCGGGAGACTGGCGCGCGTCACCCTCTCGGTGGCGCGAAACGACACTTGCGGGAGAAGCTCACTGCGCGCCATCACCTGGCCCTGCTGCCGTTCGGCGAGTGCCAGGTTGGCGATGGCCACCTCAGGCGCCTGCCGCAGACCCAACGTCACCGCTTGCTGCAGCGTCAGGCGTACCGGTGGCGGCGCGGATGGGGTCGGTGCCTGGGCGTGCGAGGGCGCGGCCCAGGCCAACGCCGCCAGCGCGGCCAGCGTCAGGGCCCCTGCTCCCGCTCCGGCCCGGCGGCGACGCCGCACCTCGTCGACCAGCGCTCGCATGGCAACGCCTTCGGCCGTCAGGCGCGCGCCCGCCGCATGCATCCGCTGCAACAGGGAGGTGCCCGCCGAGTCGGTAGCGGTCACCCCGCGGAGATCCACTTCGACCGGCTTGCCTGCCGGGGCGTTGACCCAGGTGCGCTCGGCTTCCGCCACCCACTCGCCGGCAAGCTTGCCCTCAAGCTGCAGCCGCCAGGTCTCGGCTCCGTTGTGCGCTGTCACTCTCAACATGTCCGACCTCGTGACTGAGGGAGGAGCATGACCAGAGCCAACTGGCTGTCAACCGCAAGTGACTGTTGAACAAGTACTTGGGTTCGTCAGAGATGGGCGGATGGGCAAGTGCCAATGCCTATTTATTGGCATGTGCCAGGAATCGGGCAGCAGTGCGACAATGGCTCATGACGCAAGCTCCGGTCAGCGTTGCCGTGTCGCAAGGCGCCCGCTACGAGGCGCTCATCCGCCTGGCTGCTGCCATCCGGGCGCACGAGGGCGGTGGCGATCTGTTCGACCTCCTTGCCGACGAACTGCGCGGAGTCGTCCAGTTCGACGCGATCGCCCAGTTCGACGAGACGGCGACGAAAGTGCACTGGCGACATTACGAGCCCGCGGGGTCGTTGTGCCCGCTGGCGGGGGTCACGGCGAAGGAAGAGAGCGTCGCGTTGTGGGTGCACCAGCATCAGCAGCCACTGCTGGTGCCGGTGGTGGAACTGGAAACGCGGTGGCGTCCGAGCATGGAGCGCCTGACCTTGCTGGGCCTGCGGTCGATGTGCGCGCTGCCCCTGAGTACTGCGCACCGCCGGCTCGGCAGCCTGGTGATCGCCAGCCGCCTGCCCGACGCCTACGCGGACGACGACGTGCGGTTTCTGTCGCTCGCCGCGGCCCAGATTGCGCTGGCAATGGACGATGCGCGGAACTTCCGCGAGTCGCAGCGCGCCGAAGAGCGGTTGCGCCTGCTGCTCGACCTCACCAACCGGGTGGTCTCGAACCTCGATCTCCGGGAACTGCTGCGTGAGGTGTCGGCGAGTATCCGGCGGGTGATGCATTGCGATGGCGCCGGCGTGTCGCTGCCCGATCCCGACACCGGGCAACTGCGTCTCTACGCACTCGACTTTCCCACCGGCAAGGGCATCATTCACGAAGGGATGGGCGTCGCCGATGCCGCGCACAGCGTGGCGCGGGTGTTCGCCACGGGACAGCCGATCAACCTGACGTCGGACGAGATCCAGCGCGACGGCAAGATCGCGGGCGAAGGAGCCAGGTCCCTGTGCCGGCTGCCGCTCATCAGCCGCAACCGGGTACTGGGGGTGATCAGCCTGGGCACGCACCGCGAGCAGGCCTTCACCGACGACGACATCGCCTTCCTCGGCGAAGTGTCCAAGCAGGTGGCCATTGCGGTGGAGAATGCGCTGGCCTACGGCCAGATCGCCGACCTCAAGGACAAGCTGACGCGCGAGAAGGTCTACCTGGAAGACGAGATCCGCAGCGAGCTGAACTTCGACGAAATCGTCGGGCACAGCGAGGGCCTCAGGCGTGTGCTGCGGAAAATCGAGACGGTGGCGCCCACCGATTCAACCGTGCTCATCCACGGCGAGACAGGTACCGGCAAGGAGCTGATCGCCCGCGCCGTCCACACGCTGAGCGGCCGGAAGGCCAACGCCTTCGTCAAGATGAACTGCGCGGCCATCCCGGCCGGGTTGCTCGAGAGCGAGCTGTTCGGCCACGAGAAGGGTGCCTTCACGGGCGCCATCGCCCAGCGCATCGGCCGCTTCGAACTGGCGCACCGCGGCACGATGTTCCTGGACGAAGTGGCCGAGATTCCGTTGGAGCTGCAGCCCAAGTTGCTGCGGGTGCTGCAGGAGCGCGAGTTCGAGCGCCTGGGCAGCGCGCGGACGCTGCGCACCGACGCGCGGCTCATCGCCGCCACCAATCGGAACCTTGCCGAGATGGTAGCCGACCAGACATTCCGGTCGGACCTCTACTACCGCCTCAACGTCTTCCCGGTCCGGATTCCGCCGCTGCGCGAGCGGCCCGAGGACATTCCGCTGCTGGTGCGCCACTTCGTCCAGCAGTTCAGCCGCAGGAACAATCGTGGCATCGAGACCATCCCCTCGGAAACGATGGAGGCGCTGGTTCGCTATCACTGGCCCGGCAACATCCGCGAACTGCAGAACGTGATCGAACGGGCGGTCATCGTGTCACGAGGATCGGCGCTGAGGGTGCCGAACGCGGACCTCGAGCCGTCGCGAACAGCCGCGGAGGTGGCGCGGCCGGCGAGGCCCGCCACGACGCTGCGTGGCAGCCTCGACGAGGCGGAGCGCACCCAGATTCTGGCCGCGCTGGAGGAATCGCGGTGGGTCATCGCCGGCCCCAACGGCGCGGCCGCGCGGCTGGGCGTGAAGCGGTCGACGCTGCAGTTCCGGATGCGCAAACTCGGCATCCAGATCGCGCGGTCCGCCGTGTAAGCCGCTACAGGCCTCGCTTGCGCAGATCAGCCCTGACCTTGAGCAGATACCCGATCGCCACGATGACGAACAGCGGCTGGGCGATGAACGTGAAGAGCGCCATGGCATAGGGACCTGGCACGAGGATGAACGTCTGCGTCAGCACGAAGGCCACGATCGCGCACAACGCCTCCCAGCGCAGCAGCCTCATTTCATTTTCTCCATCAGGCGGGCGTAGTCGCTCGAGCCCGGGGTCCGCTGTGCCGCGGTCGGGTGCGCGTCGCCATGACATTCGACACAGGTCACCTTGTTCGTGGTGAGGTCCTCGTGTGCCTCGACGTGCGACTCGACGGCCACGAATTTGGGCGTCGTCTCGTGGCAATGCAGGCAGTTGTTGTTGTCGAACCTGATGCGAGCCTTGATTGGTTCCTCATATGTGCGCGTCGTGTAGCGCGCCAGATGCCGGAACCCGGTCATCTTGGCCTCGAGACTTCCGCCGAGGCCGTAGTCACTGTGACAGTGATAACACTGGTCGTCGGCAATCCATCGATTCTTGTAGTGCAGCGCGGCCAGCGTCTCGCTGCCGGGATCCCGCATGTCGTTGACCATCGGCAGCATCACGTGACAGCTGGCGCAGCCGCGGACCTCGTGTACGCCTTCAAACGTGTGGTAGTTGGCGAGAAAGATGGCAGCCCCGGGCAGGACGATCAACGCCAGCAAGGCCACCAACCGGGCGAAAACGAGCGCCGGCACGCGCGCCACACCTATGCTGACGTCCTTCCGCGCCGCTCCGACGGCGTCGAAGCGCGTCCGCGCCGTGCGGATACACAGGATCACGCCCAGCACGCAGACCAGCGTCCCCAATACCATCACCGCCTGCAGGTAGGTGACGTTCACGCCGCTACCGACGGTGTGCTGTCTGTTGACGAAGAACTCGAGGCCGCCCCACAGCAGCGCGCCGGCGCACACTGCGCCAACCACGCCGCCGACAGTCAGGAGCACCTCGCGACGACTGATGCCCGAAGTACCCTCTCCGTCGCGATCGTGAGGGCCGTTGTCCGCACTCATGGTGTGCCTCCGGCACCACTCTATACGACTCTGGCGATCCTTTTCATCAGCGAACGGCAGGGCTGCGCCGGGTCAAGGAACGAGGTCCTCGGCGGCGATCGTCGCGCCGTCGTCAGGAAGTCACAGTTGCACGTGCGGCTCGGGCCGCGACCGGCGCACCGCCCTGTACAGCAGCCACCCGGCCGGCCCGAGCAGGAACGTGAGCGCCAAACACGGCACGACGAGCCAGTGCGGCACACCGCGGCGCGCCGCATCCCGGACCTCCCACACACCGGTCAGCAGATCGAAGGCGAGATAGTGGAGCCACCCGGCCAGGAGGATCCACGGATTCGCGAAGAGCGCTGATACGCCGGCGAGCGAGTTGAAATCGCCGGGACCGCGGCCGATGAACAGCACCACGATCACGGAGTAGGCGACCGCCAGCAGCAGTGGAACCAGGCTGCCAGCCAGGCGCTGCACCATCAGCGCCCGGGGCCGCGTCGCCAGCAGCACCCACGACACGAGCGCGAGGGTATTGGCCGTACGAAAGACGGTCTCGGCTGTCATGGCCGGCTCTACGCCGAGGTGAGCCGGCGACCGGCGCGCGGTTCGACGAACCACGCCACCGCCGCCAGGCCGACCGTCGCGACCATCCATCCGCTCAGCGCGCCGAGGACGACGCCACCAGGCGCGGCCACCGACTGGCCCAAGAGCGCCTGTGTCAGCAGAATCGCAAATAGCGCCGCGTAGCTGGCGCCGGCGCCGAGCGCCAGGCGGACGCGTGCCGCATCCCGGCGGCCACGGCCGGCCGCCCACACGAACAGCGGGAGCAACTGCACCGCGTGCAGGCCGACGAAATGTGGCACGCGAAGATCGCCGTGCGTGACGCTCCAGCCGGTGCCCGGCAGTCCCGGTCCGCCGTCGGGCGCGCCGACGGTGTGCGCGCCGCTGCGCGGCATCTCACCGGTGATCCGCACCGCCGCCATCTGCTCGGCGGTCGGCCGCGTCATCAGGGCCCCGGTCAGCGCACCAGCGACCGTGAGGGTCATGCCGAGCCGCTTCGCCCATCCGGCCGCGCGATCGACGAACGGCTGCCGCCACAACGCCACGGCCACCGCCGCCGCGGCCACCGTCTGCGCCAGGATCGCGGTCCCCATCACCGCGAACACACCGGCGTCGAACAGCGTGCTGATGTTGAAGTGGCTGGCGGTGCCGCGCCAGGCCTGCAGCGCGATGAGCGCCACTTCCGCGACGAACACCACCGCCGTGGTCCAGGCGGCCCAGCGCCGGAGGCGTCGCCAGTCCGCCAGCGAGTCGAGTATCCACGCCAGCGTTGCGCCGTAGATGGCGATGGACAGCGCGAACTTCGTCGGCTTCAGCCACGCGGGCACGCCCTCCACGGTGCGCGGGTCCACCAGCATCAGCGCGCCGAACACCACGGTCAGCGCCGCCATCAGCAGGCTCACGGCGATCAGAGGCTGCGTGTCCTGCCGTGTGTCCAGTCGCGTTTCCGATCGTGCGTCCAGGGTCGGTGTCATGTGTCCTGCTCCCGGCGGCCGCCGCCGCCCGTTGATGTTGTCACCGTCAACATGTCCTGGATCCGCAGTGTTGACGATGTCAACACTTGGTTGTAGGATGGCGTCATGGTCCAGGTTGCCCCGGTCGGCGCCGCGCGACGGTTGCGCACGCCCAGCCGCAAGCCCCGCAACGCCTACCACCACGGCAACCTGCGCCAGGCTCTGGTGGACCAGGCCGTGCGCACCATTCAGCGCGCCGGCGTGGAGGCGCTGACCCTCCGCGACGTCGGCGCCAGCCTCGGAGTGTCGCGAACCGCGCTCTATCGCCACTTTGCGGACAAGACGGCGCTGCTGGCGGCAGTGGCCACCGAAGGATTCCGCGCCCTTCGCGTGGCCCTGCAGGACTCCTGGGACCTGGCCGGCCATGGCCGGGCCGGCTTCGCAGCGCAAGGCCTGGCCTACGTGCACTTCGCGCTCGCCAACCCCGGACACTACCGGGTGATGTTCGGCGGCTTCGTCGCCAAGGCGGACTGCGACCCGGACCTGACCACCGAGGCCTCCGGCGCCTTCGGTGTGCTGCTTGCGGCGCTGGCCGAGTTGCAGCAGCAGAAGCTGGTGCGCGCCGGAGATCCCGAGGCGCTGGCGCTCTTTGTCTGGTCCACCGTGCACGGCGTGGCCATGCTCGCCATCGACGGTCAGCTGACACGTCCCGGCCTGTCCCTCGAGCCGGTGATGCAGACGATCGTCGATCGGATCTGGGACGGCGTATGCGCCCCGGGGAGGCGTCGCGTGGCCGCAGGCTGATTTGCCGATTCCGGGCTTCCCGGCGGTCGTCCCGCAGTAGACTTCCCTCGCTGCCGGAGGGTCGGTCCATGACACACAAACCGGGAACGGAAGTCGGGACGCAGGTCCTGCTTGCGCTCGTCGCGGGCCTGGTCGTGGCCCTGACTGTGGCCCTGCCGCCGGCGCTGCGAGCGCAGGGCGCGCCGGAGAAGTACGTGGTGCGTCTCGAGTGGGTGCCGATTGGCGGCACCGACCGCGTCACCGGCAAGGGCGCGGCCACGGCCCAGCTGTCGGGCAAGGCCCTGACCATCAACGGCAGCTTCGAAGGGCTGGCCGGCCCGGCCACGATCATGCGGCTGCACCAGGGCATCGCGCGGGGCGCGCGCGGTCGAGCGGTCACCGACATCCCGGTCCCCAAGACGACGAGCGGCAGCTTCATGGCGACGGTGACCCTGACCGACGAGCAGGTGACCGCACTGCGGCAGGGCAAGCTGTACCTGCAGCTGCACGGCGACAAGGGACTCGCTCCGGATGGAGCCAATCTGTGGGGGTGGTTCCAGCGATGACCACACGCGCATATGTCTACGGGGGGCTCGTCGCGGCGAGCGCCGTTCTCGCTGTGACCGGGCAGGCGCAAACACCTGCCGCCGGTCCGTTCACGGCGGAGCAGGCCGCGGCCGGACGAGCCGTGTTCGACACGACGTGCGTCTCGTGCCACGGATCCGGCCAGGCACCGCCGCTGCAGGGCGCCGAGTTCACGGCAGGCTGGGCCTCACAGTCGACGCGCAACCTGCTCTCCGCGGTCCAGGCCATGCCGCCCGACGCATCGGGCGGGCTGCCGGCAGCGACGTACCTCGCGATCACCGCGTTCCTGCTGGAAACCAACGGCGCGACGCCGGGCAACCAGCCCTTGACGGCGGCCACGAACCTCCCGCTGGGCCCATTGTTCCGCGCCCAGGCGCCGGCACCTGCGGCTGGCGCGGCGGCGTCGCGAGGCGCGGGCCCGGCGGCCCAGGCGCCAGGCGCCGCAGGTGGTGGGCGTGGGCGTGGCCAGGCCCCGCCGCCGATCACCGGACTCACCGTCACCGGGGAGATCCGCAACTACGCACGGGTCACCGACGACATGCTGCGGAATCCGCCGGCCAGCGAGTGGCCGATGATCCGCCGCGATCAGGCCGCCAGCAACTTCAGCCCGCTGACGCAGATCACCCGCGACAACGCCAACGAACTGCAGCTGGTGTGGACGGCGCCGATGGCGGAGAGCGGCACCAGTCAGCCGGCGCCGGTGGCCCACAACGGTGCCATCTTCCTCCCGCACAGCACCGGCACCATCCAGGCGCTCGACGCGAAGACGGGCGACATCATCTGGGAGCAGCGGCTCGGGGTGCCGCCGGCGTTGCGCGGCATGTCGCTGTACGAGGACAAGCTGTATCTGGCCCTCACCAACGCCCACCTCGTCGCACTCGACGCTGCCACCGGCAAGGTGGCGTGGGACGTGGCGATGCCCGACGGGCACAGCAGTTCCAGCGGCCCGCTGGCGGCGAAGGGCAAGATCATCCAGGGCATGGGCGGCTGTTCGCCCTACGTCGAGGAGAAGTGCTTCATCAGCGGCTACGACGCGGCCACGGGCAAGCAGCTCTGGAAGTTCTACACCGTGGCGAAGGACCGCCAGCCCGGCGGCAATACATGGGGCGCGCTGAGCAACGTCTACCGCGCCGGCGGCGAAAGCTGGATCACCGGCAGCTACGATCCCGACCTGAACCTCACCTACTGGGGCACCGCACAGGCCAAACCATGGATGGCCGTGAGCCGCGGCATGTACGGGCTCGACAAGGCGCTGTACACCAGCAGTACCGTGGCGATCGACGCCACGACGGGCAAGCTCGCGTGGCACTTCCAGCACGCCCCGGGCGAGGCGCTGGACCTCGACGTCGTGTTCGAGCGGGTTCTGGTGGACTCGGCCGGGCAGTCATTGGTGTTCACGATCGGCAAGGACGGGATCCTCTGGAAGCTGGATCGGAAAACCGGCAAGTACCTCGGCCACAAAGAGACGATCTTCCAGAACGTGTGGGACTCGATCGACACCCGCACCGGTGAGCCGCATTACCGGCAGGACATCGTCGATGCCGAGGTCGGCCAGTGGATCGACGGCTGTCCGAGTACGGAGGGCGGGCACAACTGGCAGGCGATGACGCACCAGCGCAGCAGCAATCAGTTGATCATCCCACTCAGCCAGAGCTGCATCGCCATTCGCGCCCAGCGCATCGAGCAGAAGGCCGGTGGCGGCAGCGCCGGAGGCGCGGACCGGCGCTACTACGCCATGCCGGGTAGCGACGGCAACATCGGACGGCTGGCCGCCTTCGACGTGAACACACTGGCCGAGAAATGGGCGATCCAGCAGCGGGCCCCATTCCTGACCTCGGCCCTCTCCACGGCGGGCAACGTGGTCTTCGTCGGCGATCTCGATCGCTCGTTCAAGGCCGTCGACACGACCAACGGCAAGATCCTGTGGCAGACGAAGCTGGCCACGTCGGTGCAAGGCTTCCCGATCTCGTTCAGCGTCGACGGCCGGCAGTACATCGCCGTCACGACCGGCCTTGGCGGCGGCAGCCCGCGGCTCGTCCCGTCGCTGCTCGCACCCGAAATTCGCGTCCCCACCGCGGGCCAGGCCATCTACGTCTTCGCCCTGCCGGAGAAGCGATGAAAGCGACCCTCGCCGTCGTCCTGCCCGTCGCCGCGGCACTGCTGTGGGGAGCAGGGCTTCGCGGCCAGGCTCCCGCCAGCGGCGCCGCGCCTGAGTCGTCATCCGCCGCCTACCCGCTCGTGACCAAAGAACGGCTGCTCGCGCCCGGCGACGACGACTGGCTGATGATCCGCCGCACCTATGACGGGTGGGGCTACAGCCCGCTGGCCGAAATCACGCCGGCCAACGTCAGCCGCTTGAGGCTGGTGTGGATGGTGCCGACCGGCGCCGACAAGCCGCACGAGTCGGCACCGATCGTCAACGGCGGCATGATGTTCATCACCGCGCCGGGCAACATCGTGATGGCGCTTGACGCCACCACGGGCGCGGTCCTGTGGCGTAACCAGCGGCCGCGCCCCAAGGACGCGCGCGTCATCCACGACACCAATCGTGGCGTGGCGCTCTACGGCGACACGCTGTTCGTGGCAGCGGGCGAATCAGTGCTCGTGGCCCTCGATGCGAAAACAGGCAAGGAGCGCTGGGCCACCACGGTGGCCGACAACAAGTCGGCTTACTACTTCACCATGGCGCCGCTCGTCGCCGACGGCAAGGTGCTGGTGGGCACCTCGGGCGGCGAGCTCGGGGTGCGCGGCTTCGTGGCCGCCTTCGATCCCGCCTCGGGCAAGCAGTTGTGGCGCACGCACACCGTCCCGGCACCCGGCGAACCCGGCAGCGACACGTGGCCCAAGGGCGATCACTGGAAGACCGGCGGCGCGCCGGTGTGGGTGACCGGCAACTACGACCCGCAGTTGAACCTCGCCTATTTCGGCACCGGCAACGGCGGACCGTGGATGGGCGATCAACGGCCCGGTGACAACCTCTACGTCGCGTCCACCGTGGCGTTCGACGTCGCCACCGGCCGCATCCGCGGTCATTTCCAGTACAACCCGAACGAATCGTGGGACTGGGACGAAGTGTCGCCGCCAATCCTGGTCGACTACCAGCGCAACGGCCGCACGATCAAGGGCCTCATCAACGTCGCCCGGGACGGGTATCTGTGGTTCCTCGAGCGCTCGGCCGACGGCATCAAGTTCGTCGAGGGCAAGCCCTACGTCACCCAGAACGTGTTCCGCGGGCTCGACCCGGTGACCGGGCGCCCGGACGTCGACCCCGAGCGCAAGCCGGGCCTGGGCAAGACCGCGGACTTCTGCCCGAACGCACACGGCGGCAAGAACTGGCCTCCCGTGGCGTTCAGCCCCCAGACCCGGCTGATGTACGTCCCGGCGAACAACAACCTGTGCGGCCAGTTGACCGGCATTCCGGTCAAGTACGAACGGGGCAAGTCCTTCAACGGCTCGCGGTCTGGCGCGCCGTGGTCGCCCCCGGGTACCGATCACATCGGCGAAGTGCAGGCCTGGAACGTGGACACCGGCCAGCGAGCCTGGACGCACGCCTACGGCAAGACCCCGAACTGGGGCTCGATGCTCGTGACCGGGGGCGGCGTGTTGTTCACCGGCGGCACCAACGATCGGAAGATGCACGCCTTCGACGCCACGACCGGCGCGCTGCTCTGGGAGTACGAGACCGCGTCGGGGATCGTCGCGCCGCCGACGACGTTCCGCGTCAACGGTAAGCAGTATCTCGCGGTCCTGTCTGGCTGGGGCGGCGATCCGCGCGGCATGCAGGCCACGCTCAATCGGGTCTTCCCAGGCGAATTTCCACCGGTGCCCGAAGGCGGAACGCTGTCGGTGTTCGCGGTGGAGTGACCGGTTCCGGGCCCGGTTCCCCAATTTAGTGTCCTAGGACCGTACGAAGTCCTGCTCGTGATGCGACTCGGCCTGACGCACCACCATGTCGTAGTAGAGACCCCGTGCCGCCATCAGCGACTCGTGCGTGCCGCGCTCGATGACCCGGCCGGCCTCCATCAGCAGAATGACGTCGGCGCGACGGATCGTCGACAGACGATGCGCGATGACGAACGTGGTGCGATCCTCGAGCAGCGTCGCCAGCGATGACTGGATGAGCTGCTCGCTCTCGGTGTCCAGATTGCTCGTCGCCTCGTCGAGAATCAGGATGCCGGGGGCGGCCAGGATCGCCCGCGCGATGGCCAGACGCTGCTGCTGCCCACCCGACAGCTTCACCCCGCGCTCGCCCACCAGCGTGTCGTATTGGTCGGGGAGCTGCTCGATGAACTCGTGCGCGTTGGCGCGGCGCGCGGCGTCCAGGACCTCGGCGTCGGTGGCATCCGGCCGTCCGTAGGCGATGTTGTCCTTGACGGAGCCGTCGAACAGGAAGACGTCCTGCTGCACGATGCCCAGCAGATCCCGGTACGAGCGCAGCGTGAACGTCCGGATGTCCCGCCCGTTCAGCAGGATCCGTCCGGAGTCCGGATCGTGGAAACGCGCCACCAGGTCCGTCACGGTGGTCTTGCCCGCGCCGCTGCGTCCGACCAGGGCGATGACCGAGCCTCCGGGCACCACGACGTCGAAGTCCGCCACCACCGGCGTGCCCTGGCGGTACGAGAACGTCACGCCTTCGAAGCGCAGTTCCTCCACGACCGACGGCGCCTCGGTCGCGTCCGGCAGGTCCGGCTTGTCGGGGGTCATCTCGAGCACGTCGAAGACGCGCTCCATCGCGGCCAGCGACCGCTGCAGCTCGGAGAACGAGTTCACGATGTTCCACACCGGATTGAGGAGCAGGAACGTGTACCACTGGAACGCCATGATGTCGCCGACCGAGGCGCGGCCGAGCACGTTCAGGTAGCCGCCGTACCAGACGATCACCACGTTGATGGCGCCCAGCAGCAGCCCCCAGGACGCCCACAACATCATCTCGCGGCGTTGGGCGAACAGTTCCTTGCGCAACACAGTGTGGCGGCCGCGCAGGAACTCGAGCAGCTCCAGGCCCTCGCGGCGGAAGGCGCGCACGACGCGAATGCCCGAAAACGTCTCGCCGACGCGGCCGTCGATGCGCTCCACATCCTTCCGGAGCGCCCGGTAGATGGGCCGCACGCGCCGCGCCCCGATGAAGCTGATGAACATCACGCCGGGTATGATGGCGAGCGCCGTCAGCGCCAGGCGCCAGTTCAGGGTGAAGAGCACGGCGACCGCGATCACCAGCCGCACCGCAGAGATCGACGGCGAGATGACAGCCAGTTGTAGCAGACCCGAGGTGGTGTCGACGTCCCCCGTTACCCGCGACAGGATGCCGCCCGTCTTCATATCGGCCAGCGTGGCCAGGGGCAGGTGCAGCAGCCGGTCGAACAGCGACCGGCGCAGGGTCAGCATCACCTTGGTGTTCAGCAGGCGCTGCCCGTAGTCCTTCCCCACGCTGGCCAGGTTGGACACCACCACCACGGCGACGAACAGCGTCCCGGCCACGTGCAGGCGCGTCAGCCGCTCCGCCAACGGCAGCGACGTGAGCAGCACGTTGTCGACGATGAAGCGCATGAAGAGCGGCTCCACCATCTCGAGTCCGGCGGTCACCAGGGCCAGGGCGAACACCAGCCCGACGTGCCGCTTGTGCGGCCGCAGCCACGCGGCGTAGGTGGCCATGAACTTGCGGCGCTTGCCGTCCGGGAAGAGCGCACCGCGCAGCAGCGTGAGGATGCCGCGCACCGAGGCCTGCTCGGCCGGAGATACTTCGCCCGGCGCCAGCTGTTCGACGGCCTCCAGGCGGCCGTGGTTGTAGTCGTTCACGAAGCGGCGATGACGCTGCTTCGAGGACCGAGCGCGTTCCGATGGTGGCGGCGTAGACACGGTGGTTCGCGGCGGGGACGCGGGTGTCAGCCTACAGTAACATCGCAGGACGCCTGCGGTCGCCGGGGGCATCGTCCCGCACCGTTCCGGGCCGCGGAGCATTCGTCAGTGGGCAAAACATCACGCGCAAAGGGCCCGACGGTCCGCCGGCCGGCGGTGGCGGCCACGCTGCCCCTCTACCGTCATGGGCTGCAGCTGTTCGTCGTCTTCAGCCTCGCGATGCTGGTGGCGTTCTGGCCGTCCTATTTCGCGCGCCTGTCCTCGCAACCAACCTATCACCCGCACGCGCACGGCCTGACCATGGCGCTATGGGTCCTGCTCCTGGTGGCGCAGGCCTGGCTGATTGCGGGCGGCCAGCGGCAGGCGCACCGGCGGACCGGTCTCGCCTCGTACGCACTGGTCCCCGCCTTGGTCGTGGCGGCCCTGAACTTCCTGCACTTCCGGGTACGCGGCGCCGCGGACCTGGGCGACTCGGGGCTGCTCTTCGTGACACTCGTCGTCAATGCGCTGGTCGCGTTCCTGGTGCTCTACGGTCTGGCGATGTGGTACCGCCGGCAGCCGGCGGTGCATGCGCGTTTCATGATCGCGTCGGTCTTCCCGCTGTTCACGCCGGTCACCGATCGACTCATCGGACGCTACGTGCCGTCGATAGTCCCGCTCGTTCCGCGGGTGGACGGGTCGCCGGTGTTGCCGACCGCCGGGTTCCTGCTCGCCGACGCCATCCTGATCGGGCTGGCCGCGTGGGATTGGACGGCCAACAAACGGTTGGTCTTCCCCGTGGCACTGGCGGTCGTCGTGCTGTATCACGTGTCCGTGCTGACCTGGTATCAGTTCGGATTCTGGCAGGCTTTCGGCCGCTGGTTCGTGAGCCTGCCGCTGTCCTGATACCGCTGCGCCAAGCCACGGCATCCGCTGCGGCTGAGCGGCAAGCGGCATCCCCCCCGATTTGTGGAGACGCTCGACTTTGACCCCGGCCACTCCATGTCGTATCCTGCTTCAGGAATCGACAGGTGTCTTTGCCGCAGAATTCCGCAGGGTCCATGCGTCTGTCGCTGACGCGCCTCACCGCGTTCGTCGTCATCGGGCTCGCCTTCGCGGCGGCGCCGGGTGTTGTCGTCTCGCGCGGCGGGGCACGCGAAGGGGCGGCCCGGATGACGACCCGCGGGGGCTTCCCGCGTCTTGCGTCCGCGGTCGCGGCACTCACCGGTCCCGACGATCACGAACCCGACAGCGCCGACACCGGCGACATCGTCAAGACCTCGTCCGTCGAGCGGTTCTCGGCCGACCAGCACTACAAGCACGCTCCTCCGGGCCGCCTGGTGGCCAGCGCGGCGGTGCTGCCGCCGCTCACCCGCTCGTTGCTGCTCGACGTTCCCCCGCTCGCTCCGTTCCACCCGGCCGCCCCCGTTCCTCCCCCGCCCGGCCGCGCCCCTCCCGCCCTCTAGCCTCGACATTCGTCCAGGTTTGTCGCCACACGTTGCCGACGTGTGCTGCGGCCATCGGGCATCTCCGACGGACAGCTGTGTGTCCGCCCGCGGAGAGCCTCATGTAGTGAGTTGGGAGAAAGGACCGCTCTATCGTTATGAGAGCCCACACGTCCGAGAGCCAGGCTACGATCACGCCCCTGCGGGCACTGGAGTTCCTGAAAGAGGGGAACGTCCGGTTCATCAACAACTTGCGGGTCAACCGCAACCTGTTGCAACAGGCCAACGAGACCCGTGACGGCCAGTGGCCGTTCGCGACCATCGTGAGCTGCATCGACAGCCGCACGTCGTCCGAGCTGATCTTCGATCAGGGCCTCGGTGACATCTTCTCCGTACGCATCGCCGGAACGGTGGTGAACACCGACGTCGTCGGCTCCCTCGAGTTCGCCTGCAGCCTGGCGGGTTCGAAGCTGGTCGTCGTCCTGGGCCACTCCGGCTGCGGGGCCATCAAGGGGGCGTGCGACCACGTCGAGATGGGCAGCCTGACGGACCTACTGTCGAAGATTCAGCCCGCGGTCTACGAGGAAAGCCAGACGCAGGACCCGGCGGCGCGCACGTCGAAGAACCCGGCGTTCGTCGAGAACGTGACCGACCTGAACGTCCGGCGGTCCGTGAAGACCATCGTCAACCGCAGCCTCATCCTGGAACAGCTGATCGAGGACGGGAAACTGGCGATCATCGGTGCCAAACACGACCTCGCGACCGGACTCGTGCAGTTCTTCGACGATACCTGGATGGCCGATCGCGAATCGCTCCGCGCGGTGGCGCGCGCGGACCGGAAGCCCGTCGCCGCGAAGGCGGCGAGCTCGCGCAACCCGATCCCGCGCGATCGGACCGTCGTGATACCAAACGGCAAGCCCGGCAGCGACGTTCACGTGGTGCCGGCATGAGCCCGTTCACGTCGATCCTGTGCGCCATCGATTTCTCGCCGCTCGCCCCCCGGGTGCTGCGTCACGCCGTCGGCTTCGCCGGCGCGCTGGGAGCGCGTCTCACGGTGATCACCGTCTCGCCGATCGAGCCGCGGCAGGCGGAAGCCACCGTGACGGCACTGCTGCGGGACACCATCCCCCGCGGCGCGACGTACGTGGCGGAACCCGTCGTCAAGGTCGTGCGCGTGGCCGTCGGCCAGCCCGCCGACGCCATCCTCGCGCTGGCACGCGACGGGGGCGCCGATCTCATCGTGGCCGGCACGCACTCGAGATCTGAGCTGTCACGCTGGTTGCTGGGCTCGACCAGCGCCGCCATCATGGAGGAAGCCGCCTGCGCGACGCTGCTGGTGCCGCCCGGCACCCTTGAGATCGTCACCCTCGGGCCGGACGCCGTTACGCTCCGGCCCGGCACCGTGCTGGCCGCGGTCGATCTTGCCGAGTGCAACCAGCGGCAGCTGGCCATCGCCGGCCGGCTGGCGACGCTCGCCAGGCAGCCGCTGACGCTGATGACCGTGGCCGGCCCGTCCATCACCGATCGGCAGGCCGAGCAGGAACTGCAGCAGCGAGCGCAGAAATTCGGCGCTACGGCTGACCGGCTCGTGGTGCGGCGGGGGCTCGTGCACGACGCGATCGATCACGCCGCCGTGGCTGAACACGCCGGCCTGGTCGTCATGGGGCTGCGAGCACGCGGACACGGCGTGCCGGGCCGGATTGCCAGCGCGGTCCTCAAGGCCAAGGACGCCGTGGTGTTGGCCGTGCCGGAAGGTTAGCGGGGCGCCGGGGCCGCCATCAGGTCTTTCAGCAGCGCGGCCGTCTGCGGAAAGACCGCGGGCGGCCCGCCGGCGCGGCCGCGGTTGCCCATGCCCAGGGCCACGTCGACGGGCGTGCGGCCCTGCTTGTCGGTGGCGTCCAGCCGGGCGCCGTGGCGCGCCAGCTCGCGGACCACCGAATTGAGTCCGGCCTGCGCCGCATAGTGCAACGCGGTCAGTCCGGCGGCATTGGCGGCATTCACGTCGACGCCTTGGGCCAGCACCACCTTGGCGCCTTCGAGCAGGTCGGCTTCGGTGCCGACGTCCTTGGCGAAGACGCCCAGGCCGCGGCCGACACCGCACGACAGCATCAACACCGTCGTCCCGTTGGGTTGCGCCAGCGAGGCGTCGGCGCCCGCCGCCACCAGCACTTTCATGACCGCGAAGTCGCCGTGCCGCGCGGCGCGCATCAGCGGCGTGGTGCCGGCACCCAGGAGCGGTTCCCCCGGTGTGTGGTTGCGCTGCGGGGCGGCAGCCGTGAGGCGGGCATCGACCCGTGCGCCCTTCGCGAGGAGCAGTGTCACCAGTTCGAGCGGGGTCGTCGCGTCCTTGACCTTCCGTGGCGGCGTGCCGTAGACCTCGCCCAGGGAACTCATGTCCACCGCGGCGTACAGCGCGCCCATGCCGGAGGTGTCCGCCAGGTTCGGATCGGCGCCGGCCGCCAGCAGCGCCTTGGCGGTGTCGTAGTGCGCGTTCCAGATCGCGCGCACGAGCGGGGTGGTGCCGTCGGGATCCACGGCGTTGATCTCGGCTCCGGCTGCAACCAGGGCCTGCGCGGCCTGGGTGGCCCCGTCGCGCGCCGCGTACATCAGCGCGGTCCAGTGTCCGCGCGGCAGGATCGTCAGCACACCCTCGAGGCCGAAGCGGTCCTTGGGAAAGCTCAAGGCCTTCGAGCGCGCTGCGACGTCGGCGCCCTTCGACACCAGCAGCCGAACCACCCCGGCGTGGTCCTCGGAGGCAGCCCACATCAACGCGGTCTCGCCCTGCTGATCCTCGCGCGCGTTCACGTCGGCGCCCTTGTCGATCAGCCGGGCCACGACGTCGACATTGCCGGCGCGGGCGGCGGTCATCAGGATGGTCTGGCCCCGGGACACGATGGCCTCCGCCTGGGCGCCGGCGGCCAACAGCAGATCCACGATCGCCACGTTGCCGTTGGTCGCGGCCAGCGACAACGGGCTGACGCCGTAACGATTGGCGACGTGCGCCTTGGCGCCGGCCTTGAGGAGCGCCGTGGCCAGCGCCACGTCGTCGGCGCGCACCGCCCAGTGCAGCGGCGTGGTGCCATCGGCGTCGACCGCCTTCACTTCGCCGGGCCTGGCGAGCATCGCACGCACCAGGCGGTGGTCACCGGACTGTATGGCCTGAGACAGCGGCGCCAGTGCCGGCTGCCCGGCCAGCCGCGCGAGCGCGCCCACGACGAGCAGCGGCAGCCCCGCCAACCACCACCGGCCGCCGCCGCGACGTTCAGGCAACGAAGCCCTCGACCCGGCCGTCACTGTCCCCAAACGTCTCCAGGCGATCGCCGAACCGGTCGGCCACCGCCAGCCACAGGTTGCCGATCGGCGTCCGCGGTTTGACCTGCAGGTGCCGGTGACCCTTCCCCACGCCGCCCCCAACCGCGACCACCGGCAGCGGATCGCTGGCGTGGCCGTTGGGATTGCCCATGCCGCCGCCGTAGACGATGAGCGAGTGATCGAGCACGGACCCGTCCCCATCGGGCAGGGCCTGCAGCGTCGCCAGGAACTTGGCGAACAGACCGGCGTGGTAGGTGTTGATCTTGACGTTCTGCGCGATGTTCTCGGGCTTGTTGCCGTGGTGCGACACGGTGTGGTGCTGCTCGGTCACGCCAATGTAGGGATAGGTGCGCTGGCTGAGCTCGCGCGACAGCATGAAGGTGAACACGCGCGTCACGTCGGCCTGGTAGGCGACGGCCAGCAGGTCGTACATCAAGGTGGCGTGTTCATCGAAGGAGTCGGGCACGCCAATCGGCGTTTCCAGCGAGACGTTGGCCTGGTTGCGCGACTCCGTGCGCTGGATGCGGCGTTCGATCTCGCGCAGGTTGTCGAGATACTGCGACACCCGCTGGCGGTCACGGGAGCCCAGGCCCTGCTGCAACTGCCGCGCTTCCGCGGTCACCGAGTCGAGCATGCTGCGTTCGTCTCGCGTGCGCGCCGCCCGTTCGGCGGGGCTACCCGCCTGACCGAACATCCGCTCGAACACCACGCGCGGGTTGATGTCCATCGGCAGCGGCGTGGACGGCGAGCTCCACGACACGGTGTTCAGATAGGCGCAGTTGAAACCGGGCGAACACGCGCCGACGTAACCGGTGAAATCCTCCGTGGCCACCTCGAGCGACGGAAACGGGGTGTCCTGACCGATCTGCCGGGCCACCACCTGGTCGATGCTGGTGTTGGCCAGCACGTCCTCGGCCTCGGTGCGCTTGGGCCACACGCCGGTCAGAAAGCCGGCGGCGCTGACCGCATGGTCGCCGACCTGGCTGCCCGGATGCGAGCGCGTGAGGTTGGAGACCACCACGACCTGGTCCTTGAACGGCTCGAGCGGCTTCAGGATCGGCGTGAACTCGAAACCGGACCCGACGGCGGCCGGGATCCACTGCTCCATGATGGCGCCGTTGGGCACGTAGACGGCTCCGAAGCGCATCCGGGGACGGGCCTGGGCGCGGGCCAGCGGCGTCAGGGCCGGCAGCATGGCTTCGAGGAGCGGCAGCGAGATGGCCACGCCCAACCCTCGCAGGAAGAGGCGCCGCGGCAGGTGCTTCTGCGTGATGTACATAAGGGTTCCTACGTCCTCGTCAGTTGATCCGGGCCGTCTGCACCGGGGGATCGTTGGCGTCCGGCTTCATGCGCATCCGGAACGGCACGCTACGGACGACGCCGAGCACGATCGCCGACATGCGGTAGTCCTGGCCCGCCGCCTCCCGCACGATGTTACGTACGGCCGGCATGTCACGCGCCTCCACACCGCGGCCGAGCGCGTAGACCAGCATCTTCTCGGTCAGCGTGCTGACGAACAGATCGGGCCGGCGCACGATGGCGTCGCGCAGCTGCACCACGCCGTTGATGACCGTGCCGTCGGCCAGCTCGCCGGAGGCGTCGATCGGCCCGCCGGGCTCACGCGTCCGCCACGCCCCCACCGCATCGAAATTTTCGAGCGCGAAGCCCACCGGATCCATCACGCGGTGACAGCCGGCGCACACCGGGCTGGCCCGATGCTCGGCCAGCTGTTCGCGCAGCGTCCTGGGCGCGCCCGACGCCTTGGCGTCGAGCGACGGCACATCGGGCGGTGGCGGTGGCACGGGCAGGCCCAACAGATTTTCGAGCACCCACTTCCCGCGCAGCACCGGCGACGTACGTTCGGCGTGCGACGTCACAGCCAGGATGCTGCCGTGACCCAGCAAGCCCCGGCGGGTCTCGTCGGTCACGGCGACGCGGCGGAAGCGGCTACCGTAGACGTTCGGAATGCCGTAGTGACGCGCCAGCCGTTCGTTGACGAAGGTGAAATCGGCGCGCAGCAGGTCGAGGGCGCTGCGATCCTCGCGAAGCACGCTGTCGAAGAGCAGTTCGGTCTCACGCCGGAACGCCTGGCGGAGGTTGTCGTCGAAGTCGGGGAATTCGTCGGAGTTGGGCAGCACGCTGCGCACGTTGCGCAAGTGCAGCCATTGGCCGGCGAAGTTCGAGACCAGGGCGTCCGCCCGTCGATCGGCCAACATCCGCCGGACCTGCTGTTCGAGCACGGCGGGACGGCTGAGCGTGCCGCGCTCCGCCGCCGTCAGCAACTCCTCGTCGGGCATGCTGCTCCACAGGAAGAACGAGAGCCGCGAGGCCAGTTCGACGTCGGAGACTTGATGAAGCGTGCCCGGCTCGGCGCTCTCCGGGTCGCGCTCGCTCCGGAACACGAACCGCGGACTGGCCAGAATGCGCTGCAGGCCGCGCTGGATCCCCGCCTCGAAGGTGCCCTGCCTGCGCCCGGCCTCGTAGAACTCCATAATCGGCGCCAGTTCCGACGCACCCACCGGTTGGCGGTAGGCCCGGCGCGCCAATCGGCCCAGGATCTGTTCGGCACAGGCGCGTTCGGCGGCACGCGAGGCCGGCCGGCACCGGAATATTTCGCGGCGGCTCGGTGTGTCGCCGGACGCGGCGGCGCTGAACGGGGCACCAAACGGCCCGGTGACGGCCAAGGTCTGGATGTGCGGCCACCCCGCCCAGTCGAAGTTGTCCGCCGACGCGCGCAGGAACGGCTGCAGCCGCACGGCATCCTTCACGGGCATGTTGTCGATGAACGCCGCCGTCACCACGTGGGGGCCGGCCGGCACCTTGACACGCGCCCGCATGCGCAGTTCGACGGCATCGCTCGTGTCGGTGGGCTTGTCGAACAGCTTCGCCAGGTCGTCCATGCCGCCGATGGTCACCCGGTGAACCGTCCGCCCGTCGATGGCGATTTCGAAGTCGCTGGGATACTGCAATCCCCGCACGATGTTCAGGTTCGTCCGATACAGCTTGGTGTCGAACTGGTACTCGGCGTCGAGCGGAAACGTGTGCTGCACACGCAGGCCGCCCACCGTACCCAGAGGCAGCCCTTCCACGTGCTGGTTCTGCGACAAATCCTGCGGCACGCGATAGGTGGCGCTGCCGGCTCGAATGCCTGGATCGCCGACGGCCAAGGCGCTAATCTGCGCCGCGGCGCTGAGGTATCGCTCCTGCAGCGACGGCGAGACCCCGAGCACGTCCGAGATGTTGTCGAAGCCGTAGGCCGAGTCGTCGGGCGGCAGCAGCGCCGCCGCATCCACGTCGAGCGCCAGCAGATCGCGGACCGCGTTCTGATACTCGGACCGGTTCAGCCGATGCAGGAGCGGTCGACCCGCAAACGGCCGCTGGACCGCGGCGCGGTCCAGCGTGCTTTCGAGCCATGACACCATCTGCTGCAGGGCATCGCCGGCCGGCCGGCGCGCCCCGGGCGGCGGCATCAGGCCCGCCCGCACCTTGCGCGCGACTTTCTCCCACACCTCGGGGTGATCGGCCGCGCGGGTCAGGTCGGCGGATTCGAGGGTAAGGCCGCCGGACTTGAGGCGGGCACTGTGGCAGGTGACGCAGTACTGCGCCAGCAGCGCGTCGGGGGCCGCAGCGGCATCGCGCGACGCAGACGTCGCCGGAGCGGGTGCATCCGGCCGTCCCTGAGGTCGGCCGGCACCGCCAATCACGGCGGACGACCAGACGGCCGCTGCCACGGTCAGGACAATTGCTTCCCGGATGCGCACCGTTCCCACACTCAAATATGCCAGATCCGACGCCCTCATGGAACGGGATTCCACCGCTGCTATAAGTCAGTCTGAGGCTGAGGTTCAGTACGCGGCTCGCAACTACCCCGGGGACCGCCGCGTTCGCTAAGATTCGGATGGTCCTTCCCATTCCGGCCCATGCCCGTTCAAGGTCTCTTCGAAACCGAATTTCCTCTCATCCAGGCACCGATGGCCGGATCGCAAGGCAGTGCGCTGGCCGTGGCCGTGTCTCAGGCGGGCGGTCTCGGCTCGCTCCCGTGCGCGATGCTCGATGCCGATGGCATGACACGAGAACTGGAAGCCATCCGCCGCCAGGCGCCGGGGCCGGTGAACGTCAACTTCTTCTGTCACGCGGTGCCTGCACCTGATGCGCAGCGCGAGGCGTCATGGCGCAGGGCGCTGGCACCCTACTACGCCGAGTTCGGCATCGACCCGGAGGCGATCGCCGCCGGGGCGGGACGCCGCCCGTTCTCGGCCGAGGCCGCGGATGCGCTGGAGGCGTTCCGTCCCGAGGTCGTGAGCTTCCACTTCGGCCTGCCGTCCGCCGACCTGCTGGCGCGCGTCAAGACGTGGGGCGCGCGCGTGCTGTCGTCAGCCACCACCGTCGACGAGGCGCTGTGGCTCGAGGCCCACGGCGTCGATGCCGTCATTGCGCAGGGCCTGGAAGCCGGCGGCCATCGCGGCCACTTCCTGTCCGACGATCTCGCCGCACAGCTGGGCACGATGGCGCTGGTGCCGCAGATCGTCAACGCCGTGCGCGTGCCGGTCATCGCGGCCGGCGGCATTGCCGACGCTCGCGGCGTGGCCGCGGCAATGGCCCTGGGCGCGTCGGCGGTGCAAGTGGGCACGGCCTACTTGCTGTGCCCGGAGGCCACCACGAACCCGATCCATCGCGCCGCACTCGCCGGCGACGCGGCCCGCGTCACGGTCTTGACCAACCTGTTCAGCGGACGGCCGGCGCGCGGCATCGTGAATCGACTGATGCGCGAGCTGGGTCCGATGAGTGCGGCCGCTCCCGCGTTTCCCCTGGCGGCAGCGGCCATCGCGCCGCTGCGGGCGCGCGCGGAAGCCGGCGGCAGCGGCGACTTCTCGCCGTTGTGGTCGGGACAGAACGCCAGCGGGTGCCGCGAGGCGCCGGCCGGCGAGGTGACCAAGGCGTTGGCGGAAGGTTTGGCTGGCTGAAGCTAGGCGGACGTGCCGGGGGCGGGCGCACCGGCGGCTGCCTGCACAGGCGCGGCAAGGCCGAACAGCTCGTCGATACGGCCGACCAGCGTGGGCAGGCTGAACGGGCGGCATGCCGGCACCACCCACGCCCTGAACCGACGGAACAATCGTCGAACTACTGGCGCTCGTACCAGTAGATACGATCCCCGCTCGTTGGAGCCGTGGTGGCAATCGCGTCGGTGTAGCCCACTTGTGCGAGCGGAATGGAGGGCAACACGAACGCGTCGGTATTCGAGAGAAAGATGCCACCCGGCCTCAGGGCTTGACTGACGTTGAAGAGCAGCAGCGACTGCTCGAAGACGCCGTAGTAGACCAGGACATTGGTGGCTACGATGAGGTCGAACGGCCCCTCATGGCCCGACCCGGAGAGCAGGGGCTGCAGCACGGCGTTGGTGTCGTGAGGACTCACCCCCTGGACGGCCGCTGGAGGCATGATTACTGCCTTCACCCGAATCCGCGCCACCGTCGCTGGAACCCTGGCCGCCGCACCAGGACTCCCGATGGCGTCGCCAAAACGCTCCCAATAGTCCGCGAAGGGTCCGGTGACACCCGCCGGTGGCGCAGGGACCGTCACATGGACGACGTATGGCTCGCCTCGAGCCGAGCGCTGGCTCGCTCCTGCCAGGTGGTCGTTCACGCGCGCGCTTACATCGAAAGTCGTCACCTCCAGGCTTCCCACGGCTCCCAAGCCGAGACGCGCCAGTGAATCGAGCACGGCGAAGGGCTGAATGGTCTGCTGGGGGTAGAAGTCGAATCCTTCCCGCTTGTCGGCGAAGTCAAGACCGGGACCGATAATCGCAATACGCCGGACGCCGCCGGGCTCGAGCCGCCCCTGGCTCTTCATGGCCTGCAACGCCTCGTCGATGGCGTAGCTGGAAACCAGAGACGTATCCGGTGCGATGCCACGATCGCGGAAGACCGTGGCGCGCTCCACTCGCTCGGCTTCCCTCTCGCCTCTCGCCCTGGCCGCATCGAGGGAACCGAACAGCGCCTCGTACTCCGCCAGCCGGGCCAGGCCAGCCGTGAAGAACTCGCGAAGCGCGGCGCGGTCCTCCGTCGTCTGGACGGCGAGTCCGCGGCGCTCGATCACCTGGCGGGCGAACTGAAGCCGCTCGTTGTTGCCCGGCGAGGCGACCGCATCCACGAGATCCACGATCCGTTGACGCACCAGGGCTGCGCCGGCCTCGGGACTGCGGAGCCGGTTGAGCTCCCGTTCGGTGACGCGCGGTTTCGAGGTGAAGCTGACGCCGTAAAGAAGCAGGTTGAAGAGGGAGTCCTCGTCGCCTTGCACCACGCGCGCCCGGACGGCTCGGTCCTGATCCGCGACCCATGCCGACCACGCCGCCTCGCGCGCGACACCCGGCGCGCTGGTCTTCAACTCAGCGGGCAGGAACTCGTCGCGCAGCGTCTCCAGAATGCGGCTGACGTCTTCGTATCGAAGGTACGGGCCGGCGGACGCGATGGACGACGCCTGGGTCGAAACCGGTGCTTGGGTGAAGACGGCGGTAGCCGCTGCGTGCGCGCCCGCGCATGCGACTACTGCCGCCGCCACCGCGGGCATCAATCTCTGCATCGCCGGCGGGGTGCGGCCCGCCTTCGCCTGGGACGGCCAGCCCGCCCGTTCATGGCTGCGGCCCGGTTCGGGTCGGATAGAGCGTCCGCTGCTTGAACTTCCATCCGGCCGGAGTCTTCACGTAAACGTCCTCGTAATGGCCGCCAAGGAGCACCGAACCCGGCTTGCCGCCCTCGCCCTGGTCGATCACGACGAGGAACTGGCGCCCGACCGCCCCGCCGGGCGCGGGCTCGATCACGATGTTGGTCAAGAAGTGGCGGG
>JADMIO011189619.1_pt1 | contig 46907 bp, 40 predicted proteins | sample 8958161 | NCBI WGS metagenome assembly JADMIO01 (sample SAMN16585339, study PRJNA669376) | soil metagenome | isolation source: Crop rotation soil | place: USA: Cullars Rotation, Alabama | collected 2011
GTGGGGTTTCCCCATGTGAGAGTAGGTCATCGTCAAGATTAAATTCCGAAACCCCTATCTGCGTATGCAGGTAGGGGTTTTGTTTTTGCGCCTCCGTACACCTCAAACGCTGTTCCCTGTAGGAGCGAGCCTGCTCCGGGCGGCGTTCCGACGAAGAACTTCAGGGCACCGCGTTACCCCAGGCAACCCGCGTCATCGTTGACGACCTTCGCGAGCTAGCTCGCTCCTACAAATGCTAAAGTCATCCCTCGAATTTGTGTTTTCCAAGGAAGCCTTATGCCGGACGCCACGTCCCTCAGTGCTGGTTTTATGGTGGTTCACGGCAATCGCCTGGACGAGTTGCGCAGCCTGGTGGTCAGCTGGATGCGGCGCTACCCGCTGGCTCCCCTGGAGAATGAAATCGCGCTGGTGCAAAGCAACGGCATTGCCCAATGGCTGAAGCTGGCACTGGCGGAAGATTCCGAAGAAGACGACATGGGCGGCTGCGGCATTGCCGCCGCCATCGACGTGCAGTTGCCCGGCAGTTTCATGTGGCAGCTCTATCGCATGGTCCTTGGGCGCGATGAAATTCCGGCCAAGTCCCTGCTCGATAAAGCCCCACTGACCTGGCGACTGATGCGCCTGCTGCCGCAGTTGATCAACCAGCCACACTTCGAGCCGCTGCAGCGCTTCCTGACCCATGACACCGATCTGCGCAAACGCTATCAACTGGCTGAGCGCCTGGCGGACCTGTTCGACCAGTACCAGGTCTATCGGGCTGACTGGCTTGAAGACTGGGCAGAAGGTCGACATCAGACAAGAAGCGCCAGGGGCGAGGCCAAGGCCCTGACGCCGGCCAATTGCTGGCAGGCAGAGTTATGGCGTGCACTCTTGCTGGATGTCGGAGAGCAAGGCATGGCGCAAAGCCGTGCCGGGGTCCATCAGCGATTCGTCGAGCGCATCAACAACCTCGAAACAGCGCCCCAGGGATTGCCCTCGCGAGTGATCGTTTTCGGGATTTCTTCGCTGCCTGCCCAAGCCCTGGAAGCACTGGCGGGGCTGGCACGTTTCAGCCAGGTCCTGCTGTGTGTACACAACCCATGTCGTCACCATTGGGCGGACATCGTCGCCGATAAAGACCTGTTGCGGCATCAATACAAGCGTCAGGCCCGCAAGAGCGGCATGCCGGTAGTGATCGATCCGCAAACCCTGCACCAGCATGCTCACCCGCTGCTGGCTGCCTGGGGTAAACAGGGGCGGGACTACATCAACCTGCTCGACAGTTACGACGATCCCAACAGCTATCGCTCGGCATTCCGTGACGGGCGCATCGACCTGTTCAGTGACGGTCAGCCGCTGAATGTGCTCAACCAGTTGCAGGATGACATCCTCGAGTTGCGTCCCCTCAACGAGACTCGGGAGCGCTGGCCGGCCATCGATCTGCGCACGGACGAATCGATCCGTTTTCACATTGCCCACAGCGCCCAGCGAGAAGTCGAAATTCTCCACGACCAACTGCTTGCGCGCTTCAGTGCCGATCCGGCATTGCGCCCCCGGGACATCATCGTCATGGTCCCGGACATCGACAGCTACGCCCCGCACATTCGTGCCGTGTTTGGCCAGCTCGACCGTCAGGACCCGCGCTTCATTCCTTTTACGCTGGCTGACCAGGGCCAGCGTGGTCGCGATCCACTGCTGATTGCGGTCGAGCACCTGCTCAAGCTGCCTGACAGCCGATTCCCCGTCAGTGAGATTCTCGATCTGCTGGACGTCCCGGCACTGCGCGCCCGCTTTGGTGTCGAGGAGCGTGACCTGCCGACCCTGCACCGCTGGATCGAAGGTGCCGGCATTCGCTGGGGCATGAATGCCGAGCAACGTGCCGGACTCGGGCTGCCCAATGAACTGGAGCAAAACAGCTGGCGTTTCGGCTTGCGACGGATGTTGCTCGGTTATGCCGTTGGCAGCGCCGATGCCTATGAGGGCATCGAGCCCTACGACGAGATCGGTGGTCTGGACGCTGCGCTCATTGGTCCGCTGGTTGCTCTGCTGGACGCACTGGAAGTGGCTCACCACGAACTCTCTCAGCCTGCACCGCCGCGCCAATGGGGCTTGCGTTTGCAGGCGTTGGTGCAGTTGTTCTTCCTCGCCAGCAACGAACACGATGACTACTTGCTGGCCCAGCTCGAAGAGCTGCGCGAGACCTGGCTCGAGACCTGCGAGTCCGTCGGCTTGCAGGACGAATTGCCGCTGACGGTCGTTCGTGAAGCCTGGCTTGCAGGCCTGGATCAGGGGCGTTTGTCCCAACGCTTTCTGGCCGGTGCGGTCAACTTCTGTACCTTGATGCCCATGCGCGCTATCCCGTTCAAACTGGTCTGCCTGCTGGGCATGAATGACGGCGATTATCCGCGTGCGCAACCGCCGCTGGATTTCGATCTGATGGGCAGTGATTACCGGCCAGGCGATCGCTCCCGACGCGAAGATGACCGCTACCTGCTACTGGAAGCCTTGCTGTCGGCACGGGATCAGCTCTACATCAGTTGGGTGGGCCGCAGCATCCGCGACAACAGCGAGAGGCCCGCATCGGTATTGATCGGCCAGTTGCGTGACCACCTGGCCAGCGGCTGGCGATTGGCACAAAGTGGCGAGGACCTGCTTGAAGCCATGACCCGGGAACACCCCTTGCAGCCTTTCAGCGCCCGCTACTTTCACGAAGGGGATGAGTCGTTCAGCTACGCCACCGAATGGCAGGTCCTTCATCAAGCGGCAGAGCAACAGGCGAGCGCCGAAGTGCTCGGGCCTCACGTTCAGGACGAACCCCTCAGCCTCGGTCAGCTGCAGGATTTCCTGCGCAATCCGGTACGGCACTTTTTCAGCCAGCGACTGAAAGTCTTCTTCGAGGCGGCTGAAGTGCCGTTGGCCGATGAAGAGCCTTTTGTCCTGGATGCGTTGCAGCGTTACAGCCTCAGCGACCGTTTGCTCGAGGCGGCACTGGCAGATCCGGAACATACCGGACAGGCACTGGAGGATCAGGCCAAACGCCTGCAAAACAGCGGGCTGCTGCCCATGGCCGGTTTCGGTGAGTGCCTGCAACGTGAATTGATCGAACCACTGCCCGACTTGCTGCAACGTCACCAACAGCTCCTGGCTTTGTGGCCGACACCGCTCAGCAGTGCGTTGCCGGTCAATCTTGAACTGCAAGGCCTGCACATCGAGGGTTGGCTCAGCGGTCTGCATCAGCGCGCTGATGGTGGTTTGCTGTCTGTCACCACGATCCCCAACAGTATCGGCTCGATCAAATCGCGCAAATGGCATCGGCTGACACGCCCGTGGCTCACACATCTGGTGGCCTGTGCCAGTGGCATGGCGTTGACCACCGCACTGGTGGCCAGTGACGACAGCCTGTTGCTCGCACCGATGGACGAGTCCACGGCACGGAAAGTTCTCGGCGATCTGCTGATGGCCTGGCAGTCGGGTATGCGCCAGCCTCTGCCGATCGCGGTCAAGACCGCCTTCGCGTGGCTGGGGCAAACCGACCCGGTCAAAGCCGCGGCTGCTGCGCGCAAGGCCTATGAAGGCGACGGACAAACGACGGACGGAGAGCGACGCGAAAGTCCGGCACTCGCACGCCAATTCGCCGATTACGATGCCCTGAGCGCGGATGAAACCTTCCCCGACTGGTGTGATGCGCTCTATCGCCCGCTGCTTGAAGCACCCTGGCGTTCACTGTCCAGCGAGGAGTCGCGTTGATGAGTACGAAGACACCGCTGGCCCTGGCCTTCCCGCTGCGTGGCAGTCAACTGATCGAAGCCAGCGCCGGGACCGGCAAGACCTTCACCATTTCCGCGTTGTACCTGCGCCTGGTGCTGGGCAATGGCGGCGAGCATGGTGGTGGAGAGCGCAGCGGCTTCGGACGTGAGCTGTTGCCGCCGCAAATCCTCGTCGTGACCTTTACCGACGCCGCCACCAAAGAGTTGCGCGAGCGCATTCGCACGCGGCTCGCCGAGGCCGCACGCTTTTTCCGCGATGAAACGCCGGCCCCCGACAGCCTGATTGCCGAGCTGCGTGACCAGTATTTGCCCGAGCAATGGCCCGGGTGCGCAAACCGCCTGGATATCGCCGCCCAGTGGATGGACGAGGCAGCGGTGTCGACTATCCACAGTTGGTGCCAGCGCATGTTGCGCGAGCACGCCTTCGACAGCGGCAGCCTGTTTACCCAGACCCTGGAAACCGACCACAGCGACTTGCTGGGGGAAGTCCTGCGCGATTACTGGCGGCTGTTCTGCTACCCGATGCAAGGTGATGCGCTGAATTGGGTGCGCAGCAATTGGGGCGGTCCGGCGGCGCTGCTGCCGCGGATTCGTGCGCTGTTCGCCAGTGAGCGCGATTCGCTTCAAGGGAAAGAGCCCGCCGAGATCATTTCGCAATGCTTGCAAGAGCGACGGGCTGCCCTGATCGAGCTCAAGAAGCCATGGCCGCAGTGGGCGGACGAATTGCTTGCCATCTGCCACGAGGGCGTTGCCAGCAAGGCTGTCGACGGTCGCAAGATGCAGGCACGCTATTTCGAGCCCTGGTTTGAAAAAATCAAAGCCTGGGCCGAGGACGAATCCCTCGAGCAACTGGATATCGGCACCGGCTTCACGCGCCTGACCCCTGATGGCATGGCCGAAGCCTGGAAAGGCGAAGCGCCTCGACATCCGGGGCTCGATGCGATGGCCGGGCTCAAGGCCTGTCTCGACGGGTTGCCAACGCCCGATGCCGCCGTGCTGCAACATGCCGCCCGTTGGGTCGGGGCGCGATTCGAAGAAGAGAAACGCCGTCGTGCGGAAATGGGTTTCGACGACATGCTGCTGCGCCTTGATGCGGCCTTGCAGTCCGATGGCGGCGAGCGCCTGGCCACCCTGATTCGTGAACAGTTTCCGGTCGCCCTGATCGATGAGTTCCAGGACACCGACCCGGTGCAGTACCGGATCTTCGAGAGTATCTACCGGATTGAAGAGAACAGCCCCGAGTGCGGCCTGTTCCTGATCGGCGACCCGAAACAGGCGATCTACGCGTTTCGCGGTGCCGATATCCATACCTACCTGCGCGCCCGCCAGGCCACCACCGGCCGCCTGCACACCCTGGGCACCAACTTCCGCTCAAGCCATGGCATGGTCAACGCGGTGAACCATGTGTTCGAGCGTGCCGAAGCCCGGGCGTCGGGACGGGGCGCATTTCTCTTTCGGGAGCCGAATGGCAATAACCCGGTTCCGTTCATGCCGGTGGCCTCCCAGGGCCGCAAAGAAGTCCTGCATATCAATGATCAGGCAGTCCCGGCCTTGAACATCTGGCACTTGCCGGCCGAGCAACCCTTGTCAGGTGCGGTGTACCGGCAACATCTGGCGGCGGCCTGCGCCAGTGAAATCACGGCATTGCTCAATGGCGGGCAGCAGGGGCAAGCGGGATTCACCCAGGACGGCAAAGCCTTCAGGGGCCTGCTGCCGGCGGACATCGCCATCCTGGTACGCGATGGCAAGGAAGCGCAGGCGGTGCGTGGCGAATTGGCTGCGCGGGGCGTGCGCAGTGTCTATCTGTCGGACAAGGACTCGGTGTTCGCCGCCCAGGAGGCGCATGACGTACTGACCTGGCTCAAGGCCTGTGCCGAGCCGGATGTCGAGCGCCCGCTGCGGGCCGCGTTGGCCAGCATCACCTTGAACCTTTCTTTGGCTGAGCTGGAGCGGCTGAATCAGGACGAGTTGGCCTGGGAATCCCGGGTCATGCAGTTCCGTGGCTATCGCGAAGTCTGGCGCAAGCAGGGTGTGCTGCCGATGCTGCGTCGTTTGCTGCACGACTTCCGCCTGCCCCAGGCGTTGATCGCCCGCAGTGACGGCGAGCGGATCTTGACGAACCTCCTGCACCTGTCCGAACTGCTGCAACAGGCCGCCGCCGAACTCGACGGCGAACAAGCGCTGATCCGGCATCTGTCCGAGCATCTGGCGTTGTCCGGGCAGGCGGGCGAGGAGCAGATCCTGCGTCTGGAAAGTGATGAGCAACTGGTCAAGGTCGTGACCATCCACAAGTCCAAAGGCCTTGAATACCCCTTGGTGTTCCTGCCGTTCATCTGCTCGGCGAAGCCGGTGGACGGCAGCCGCCTGCCGTTGCACTACCACGATGAATCAGGCAATGCCCAGGTCACGTTGAAGCCGACGGCAGAATTGATTGCCCTGGCCGACGATGAGCGTCTGGCTGAGGATCTGCGCTTGCTCTATGTCGCCCTGACCCGGGCGCAACACGCCTGCTGGCTGGGGGTGGCAGATCTCAAGCGCGGCAACAACAATGGTTCGGTGCTGCATCTGTCGGCGCTGGGTTATCTGTTGGGGGGCGGTGCGCCATTGGCCGACTCCCCGGCGTTGCAGCAGTGGTTGCGCGACCTGCAACAGGGCTGCCCGGCGCTGGCGTATGCCCAGATGCCTGACGCGACAACAGAGCATTACCAGCCACCGCAAAACGACGCGGCGCTGCTGGCTCCGCTGATCCCCAAACGCAAGGCCAGTGAAAACTGGTGGATCGCCTCTTACAGCGCATTGCGCATTGGCGACACCCTGAGTGTCGGCGCGGACGAGGCGCCGGAGAGTCCGCAGGCGCAAAAACTGTTCGATGACGAACGTCTCGACCCGCAGGCGCCCAGGGACGTGGTGGTCAGTGGCGGCGATATCCATCGCTTCCCGCGCGGCCCGAACCCCGGCACCTTCCTCCATGGTCTGCTCGAATGGGCGGGGGGCGAAGGGTTTGCCGCGGCACCCCAGGAGGTGATCGACGCCATTGCCCGTCGCTGCAATCGCCGAGGCTGGGAGGGCTGGATCACCACGCTGAGTGACTGGCTGCAGCATCTGCTCAAGTCGCCGTTGCAACTGGGGGCCGATCAGGCGCCGGTGATATTCGCGCGGTTGACGCAATACCAGGTCGAGATGGAATTCTGGTTCGCCAGCCACAAGGTCGATGTACTCAAGCTCGATGCGCTGGTGTGCCAGTACACCCATGGCGGCGTGGCTCGGGTGGCCGCCGAACCGGTGCTGCTCAACGGCATGTTCAAGGGCTTCATCGACCTGACGTTCGAGCACGACGGCCGCTATTACGTTGCCGACTACAAATCCAACTGGCTTGGCGCCGATGATGCGGCCTACACCGTGCTGGCCATGGAACAGTCGATTCTCGACAACCGCTATGACCTGCAATACGTGTTGTACCTGTTGGCCCTGCATCGCCAGCTCAAGGCGCGGCTCGCCGATTACGACTACGACCGGCATGTCGGCGGTGCGTTGTACCTGTTTTTGCGGGGTACGCGTGCGGCCAGCCAGGGAGTGTTTTTCACCCGTCCGCCAAGAGAACTGATCGAGCGTCTGGACAGGCTGTTCCAGGGCAAGCCAGAGCCCAAGGCCGAGCCCGCCTGGGAACAGGGAGTACTGTTATGAGTCGCACCTTCACCGATTTGCTGCCGACCTCGCTGGCAGCCGAAAGCCTGGCCGATCTGGCGCCGCTGAGTCGTGCCGACGACTTGCTGTTGTTGCTCACGCGCTGGGTCGAGCGTGGCTGGCTGCGCGCGCTGGACAAAGCCTTTGTGGCGTTTCTGCATGAGCTGGCCCCGGAGGATGATCCGTTGGTGTTGCTGGCAGCCGCGTTGACCAGCCACCAGTTGGGCCACGGGCATGTCTGCCTCGACCTGTTCGAGACGCTGAAAGAACCGGACTTCGCCCTGTCATTACCACCCGAAGGTGACGTCCAGGGCGGCGTCATGCTGTTGCCGTCGCAATTGCTCGGTTCGCTGCACGGTGCTCACTGGTGCAAGGTGCTGGCCGCCAGCAACCTGGTCGCCCTGGCCGCTGACAGCCGTGACAACGTGCGTGACCGACCCTTGGTGTTATCGGGCAAACGCCTGTACCTGCGCCGCTATTGGGCCTACGAGCGGCGGATCGACCTTTCGTTGCGCGAGCGCCTGACGGAACATGAATCCACACCGAACGACCTGCTCCAGCGTCTCACCGGTTTGTTCGGGCCTGCCCGGCCGGGTGAAGTGATCGACTGGCAGAAGCTCGCCTGCGCCCTGGCGACACGCAGCGCCTTCAGCATCGTGACGGGGGGGCCGGGAACCGGCAAGACCACCACCGTCGTGCGCTTGCTGGCGTTGCTCCAGGCGCCGGCGGTCGAGGCCGGCATGCCTTTGCGCATTCGCCTCGCCGCACCGACCGGCAAGGCCGCGGCGCGTCTGACAGAGTCGATCAGCCAGCAAGTCCGGACCTTGAAGGTCAGCGAAGCCATTCGCGAGAAGATCCCGTCGGATGTCACCACCGTTCACCGTCTGCTGGGCAGCCGCCCCGGGACACGTCATTTCCGGCACCACGCGGGCAATCGCCTGCCGCTGGATGTGCTGGTGGTGGACGAGGCCTCGATGATCGACCTGGAAATGATGGCCAATCTGCTCGACGCCTTGCCGGCCCATGCGCGCCTCGTGCTGTTGGGTGACAAGGACCAGCTGGCTTCGGTAGAGGCCGGTGCGGTACTGGGGGATCTGTGTCGCGACGCGGAGGCTGGCTGGTACAGCCCGCAGACACGCCAGTGGCTGGAAGCCGTCAGTGGCGAAAGTTTGCAGGCCGGCGGATTGCAGGAGGATACCCAGGGCGCTCATCCACTGGCCCAACAGGTGGTGATGTTGCGCCATTCCCGGCGATTCGGTGAGGGCAGCGGTATTGGTCAGCTCGCTCGTTGGGTCAACCAGCAGCAGCCGGAAGAAGCCCGCAAGTTGTTGTCTGCGCGAAGCCATGACGATGTGTATGGCTTGTCCCTCAAGGGTGAGCAGGACCGGACCCTGGAGCGTTTGCTGCTCGAAGGCCATGGCGAGGGCCCGCAGGGTTATCGGCATTACCTGACCTTACTGCGCAAACAGCGGCCGCCACTCGACAGCCCTCTGGAAGATTCACGCTGGACCGACTGGGCCCGGGAGGTGTTGCAAGCCTTCGATGCGTTCCAGCTGTTATGTGCGGTGCGCAAGGGGCCGTGGGGTGTGGAGGGCTTGAACCAGCGAGTGACGGACGCCTTGCTCAGGGCCCGCCTGATCGACAGCGACCAGCAATGGTACGAAGGTCGCCCCGTGCTGATGACCCGCAACGATTACGGGCTGGGTTTGATGAATGGCGATATTGGCATCGCTCTCAAGCTCCCGGAGCAGGAGGGCCACGGAAAACAGGTTTTGCGTGTGGCGTTCCCACGCAATGACGGTCAGGGCGGCGTGCGATTTGTCCTGCCAAGCCGCCTGAATGATGTCGAAACCGTGTATGCCATGACCGTGCATAAATCCCAGGGCTCGGAGTTCGCGCACACCGCGTTGATTCTTCCTGACGCCTTGAATCCGGTCCTCACCAAGGAATTGATCTACACCGGGATTACCCGGGCCAAGGACTGGTTCACCCTGATCGAATCGCGGGCAGGCGTGTTTGAAGAGGCGGTGAAACGCCGAGTCAAGCGCTTGAGCGGGCTGATGCTGGAGCTGAAGGACGGCAGCGAGGCGACAGACTGAAAGGACAGTGAGCGATTGTAGGAAATTGTCCGAAGCCGCGTAGTACGTGGCCTCGCTGACATTTTCTCGCTGTGCTATCGTTGCGGCATCATTTTGCTTCGGTCCAAGAGTATCCCTGCATGAAGGTGGCTGTCAGGACGACAGAGCGCGTCGTTGGCTGTAAGAAAGCGCTGCTTGCCATCCTTCTTTGTCTGCAGGCCAGCGTCGCTTTTGCTCAATCGCAGCCCCCGGTGGGCATGGCGGACCAACGCGCCAAAGCGGTTACCCAGGTGGTCCTCGGAATCCTCAGCTATGCCCGCTGGCCCGTTGAGCCTTTGCTGCTGCGCCTGTGTCTGGTCGGCCCTACCGAATACACCGACGACCTGGTCAAAGGCACGACCCAGGCGACCGGTCGACCTGTCACGGTACAACGCTTGTTGGCCGACAACCCTTCGATTGTCAGTGACTGCGATGCGGTTTACATCGGTAAGCTCACTGGCGAAGAACGCGGCCGATTGTTTGCCGCGTTGATCGGGCATCCGGTGCTGAGCATTAGCGAGAGTGACGAGCAGTGCTCGGTCGGCAGCCTGTTTTGCTTGCGGGTCAGCGACGAGCAGGTGTCGTTCGAGGTCAATCTCGACTCCGTCGCCCGCAGCGGTGTACGCATCCATCCGAGCGTGCTGCAACTCTCGCGCCGCAAGCCGGCGGCGCCATGAAGCTACTGACTCCGGGCAGTCGCCCGACTTTGCATTCGGTCATCGGTCGCGGCAACTTGCTCGTCGCGCTGGTGGGCGTCGCCATGGCCAGTGTTTCGCTGACGTTGCTCGGCGTGTTGGCCTTGCGTGTGTACGCCGATCACAACCTGCACCTGATCGCCCGCTCGATCACCTACACCGTGGAAGCCGCGGTGGTGTTCAACGATAAGCCTGCTGCCACTGAAGCGCTGGCGTTGATTGTGTCCACCGAAGAAGTGGCCGACGCCCAGGTGTTCGACCAGCGGGGGCAGTTGCTGGCCCGTTGGCAACGACCGGAAACCGACTGGGTCTCCGATCTCGAACGGCACATCGCCAAAGCATTTCTCGAAGAACCGATGAGCATGCCGATCCTTCATCAAGGGCGGGAAGTCGGCAGCATCAGGCTCACCGGGCACGGCGGCAACCTGATGCGCTTTTTGCTCAGCGGCCTGATGGGCATCCTCTTGTGCACGGCCGTCAGTACCTGGGTTGCGCTCTTTTTGGCGCGCCGACAACTTCGCGGGATCATCAAGCCCCTGCGCAACCTGGCCACCGTCGCCCACGCCGCGCGCAGTGAACGGGCCTTCGACAAGCGCGTGCCGCCCGCCGACATTGCCGAGCTCGATGATTTCGGCAACGACTTCAATGCCCTGCTCGACGAGCTCGAAGCCTGGCAATCGCACCTGCAAAGCGAAAACGAATCCCTGGCGCACCAGGCCAGTCATGACAGCCTCACCGGATTGCCCAACCGGGCATTTTTCGAAGGTCGCCTGATGCGTGCGCTACGCAACGCCAACAAGCTCGGCGAGCGAGTGGCGGTGTTGTTTCTCGACAGCGATCGCTTCAAGGAAATCAACGACAGTTTCGGCCATGCGGCGGGGGATGCGGTGTTGGTGGCCGTGGCCAGCCGGGTTCGCGCGCAACTGCGGGAAGGGGACCTGGTGGCGCGCTTGGGTGGCGATGAGTTTGCCGTGCTGCTGACACCGCTGCACAAGACCGCAGACGCCGAACGAATTGCCGACAAGATCCTGGCCAGCATGGACATGCCGATTCCATTGCCGGGCAATACCCAGGTATTGACCTCACTCAGTATCGGCGTCGCGGTGTACCCCGATCATGGCGCAACACCGGGTGCCCTGCTCAATGCCGCCGATGGCGCGATGTACCAGGCCAAGCGCCTGTCCCGAGGCGCACAGTACACGGCAGGGTCGGAGCACCCTGCCGCCGATGTTCAAAACAGGAGCTGATGTCCGTGTTCACTTTCAACCCGCGTTCCCTGCGTTTTTTCACCATGACTTTGCTCATGGCCTTGCTGAGCCTGACCGGTTGCCAGACCACCCCGCCAAAAGGCCTGACCCCGGCGCAGATTGCCGTGCTGAAACAGCAGGGTTTCGAGCTGACCGACGATGGCTGGGCCTTCGGGTTGTCCGGCAAGGTGTTGTTCGGCAGCGACGATGACAGCCTGAACAAACAGAGCACCGAAATCGTCGAGCGCATCGGAAAGGCGCTGCTCGGTGTGGGTATCGAGCGAGTGCGGGTCGATGGTCACACCGACGCATCGGGCAAAGAGGCCTACAACGAGCAACTGTCCGTACGCCGGGCGAAAAGCGTTGCCAGGGTGCTCAACACGGTCGGCATGAAACCGGAAAATATCCAGTTGCGCGGCCTGGGCAGCAGCGTACCGGTGGCCACCAACAGCACCGCCAGTGGCCGCACGGAGAATCGCCGGGTCGCCATCGTCGTCAGCTCCGACTAATCGGCAAACAACATCTCCCGGCTTTCCCCCATCAGCAGTCCCTGATTCTGCTCAGTCACCTGGCGGATGTAATCCCACAACAGGGTGATCCGCTTGAGCTTGCGCAGGTCTTCGCGGCAGTACATCCAGAACTTCAAGGAACTCAGGTTAACCCAATGAATACAGGGGCTAACCGCTATGAGCATCCTTGCAACTCAACCTGCTGTTACAAACACTGTTACAAACCTCGCTGTTCCCGTGAAGCCAATGACGAGACTCGCCAAGCCGTATCACTACCGACGTAACGGTATTTACTACATGCGTCTCAGGGCTACAGGTAGCGCCACTGATCTCGCTTCGGTTTCTCTGAAGACCAGCAACAGAAGGGCGGCTATGGATGCCGCAGAGCATCTATCGGGCTTTGTCAGGGCTTTTCACTTGGAGAACCCAGACGCCCCTTGGACCAAGCTGAAGGAACATTTTCGGCTGGTCTCAGTGGAGCTGCTTGAGGCAGGACGTGAAGGGGGCGTTACGCAGGTGTGGGGCGGATTGCATGATAACCACTCAGGCCCTGTGGGCGGCTCTACACGACACATGAAGTCAGTAGCAGACGTTCCTGTGTCTCTATCTGTATTGGCCCCAGCGATGACCTTTGAGATTCTCTCGGGCCTCTACTTGGCTGACCGTGGGCAGGATCAGAAGGTATCGACCCTGAAGGAAACCAAGATTTGCCACGGGACAATCTCTGCGGCTCTTGGAGAGCTGGACATGCGGACGCACTCACGGGCTGACCTCGTAGCTCTGCGTGATCGTCTTTCAGATGGTCGCATGCCTTCAACGGTCAACAAGCTGCTCGTTAAGCTGTCAGCAGTCCTCGCATGGTCAGTTGAAAACGGTCACATATCCAAGTCTTACGACAGGAAACTGAAGCTCACAAAGGGCATTGAGTCGAGTCGTAAGGCGTTCACTCAGGATCAGGTATGCAAGCTGGTGGCTTACTCCAACACGCTGCCAGAGACCTCATGGAAGCGGTGGTTGCTGAGCCTTGGAGCTATCACAGGCGGGCGTCTCAATGAAGTCTCCCAGTTGACGGTAGGCGATGTCCTGACGCTTGAGTCGGGTATTACTGCTATCCACATCAACGAGGCAGGCGAAGGTAAATCAATCAAGAACAAGCGTAGTGAACGATTGGTGCCGTTGACTGACGGTGCTTACGAGTTCGAGCTTGCTGCCTTCTTACGGTACGTCGAAGCGTGCAGGCTCAGTGGGTCGGGTTCATTAGCCCAGATTGGCTACAAGACAGCGGGGGAGTGGGCGAACCAACAGGCAATCCCTTTGGCTCTTGGGGAATCCTTTGGCCCAGGCTTAACGTTCCATTCACTGCGACACTCGCTGGCGTCCTTGATGCAAGCCAAAGGAGTTCCTACGGCTTACGCACAGGCTGTGATGGGTCATGCGTCGGGTACGATTACTTTTGATGTCTACGGTTCAGGGGTACCCGTTGAGACCGTCGCGGAGATGCTTACGGAGTTGTTCGTTGGTGGTGGTCAGTGATTGTGTTGTTGGGGGCTATTTTGGCGCCTCCCTGCTGGATAGGCGTAACAAGGTTCCCCTTGCATCAACTCCGGTAGGCCAGAGTCACCTGCGTGGCGGCACGGTCAGATCATGATCGTTTCTGGGCACCGGGGCACCGGGGCACCGGGGCACACGCTTAGCAGCGCTAATCTTCTATGGTCGCAGCTTATCTGATGATGCGTGCAATCAGGCCCAGGAGACGATCAGCAGTATGCTTCGTACTGCACAGGTTGGTGGCGGTTGTCAAGAAAAAACTAAAAAAAGGTTTGACATGGTCGAGAGCAGTTGTCACTATGCTCCCCGTAGACAGCAAGAAGCATCATGATCACCTTGACACCCGCCCCGACAAGGCACGATACACACCTCACCAAGACAAGGTGAAACACAGACCCACCGGCCAAGATGTACAGAACCTCACTGCCCCTCCATGAAATCATGGTGATGTAGCACTGAGTATTTTGCGTGCTTGCGATTTGAACACGCACACCCTAGCCCTAGTCTAGTCCGAAATACCGATTGAAAAACAGGTTAGTGCCGCCAACATCAAGCCTACTTGAAAATTACGTTCCACCACGAGGAGAAACAAATGCACCAAAGAAAATAACTGCTCGCCGTCAAACTGCATATGAACACCGGATACTTGCACGCAAGCATACGACTATTTACCGGATGAGGAGCCTCCACCAGACCATAGTTAAAATCAGTACAGAGCTATAATTGAAATCAGCGTAACACCAGAGCGATAGAGCTCTTTCTACATGCACACCCCAAGACCCCCAGCATCCACGCTCAAAGTCAGAGCGACGGGATTTTTTTGCTTCAAAAACACCAAACCAAAGAAATGAGAAAACATATGAAAGACGTTAAGACCTATAGCAACACTCCACTGATCAACCCTGAACACGGCAAACTACCAAGCATCCGGATGGAAACATTCAAAAACATCAGAACACTCCTACCGATAATGGACTGTGATGAGTTCGCACCAGAACTCGTTTTACAAATCACACCAAAAGGCGAAATTCGAGGTGTAATCGACGAACCAACTGACTGTGAAAACTATTTATATCTCTGTGGCGAAATTGAAGATATAGACTTTTTAGAGGTTTTCGCAGAGCGGCACCCAGGTGCAACGCCTCTGTTGTCAGACCTAATCCTATACCGCAGGTTTAAAGTTGCAAAAAACAGACTATTCCTTATAGGTGCCAGACACTAACCAGGAGAGAAACAACGCACAGCAAGAGCAAGAGGAACGACTACTCGCCAGGTCGCACCAAGAACAGAAAAAGAGATGAATCATGATAAAAGCATAGCTTCAACATCAAATCCAGAAATCAACTAATAGAGGATGACTGCAATATGGCTGGACAAATCAATGCCCAATTTCCTAGTGATACACAAAGGATCGTCTCTGATCCTTGAACCAGTGACATCAACCGAACAACCAACAGAATGCTATACCTATCGCTTTATCAGAGCCTCTGAGGTCATCTTAAGCAAGTACTACAAGCTCCTCGGCAAAAAGCGGGACGGCACTAATGTTTCTGCCGGAGAGTTGGCGGCAGTAAGCCCAGCATTTCGTGAGTTACTGACCTCAACTCGAAGACGTTGACGCCTTTGATTTACTGAACGATACCGGTGTCAAAGTACCTACCCCTACGTACCCTATGGCTCACGTGTTTTAACACCGGTTTCACCCAATGATTACGGACCCCAAAGATCCCAATACAGCCGAGCCTCAGCTGTGAGTGAGCAGGTCGTCTTGGAGTGGATTTTTGTCGTCTGCGATATGGATTTATGCGTTTCCGGAACTAATACCGGCGACTTACAGAGGACCTGCCTATGAAGCGAACTTAACTAACAAGGAGAAACACCATGCAGAATTCGCAACCGCCAATCACCGCAACCACTCTAATCAGCGTCGATGGTCTGATCACCGACAAACACACCGGTGAAATTCATGGGTACGACAGCAAGTCTTCAGTGTTTGCAGGCACTATGAAGTTCCAGTGTGAACTGGGAAAGTGCCGAAGCATTGATGACTTCAACGACTACCTTGATTTCGTTGATCGACGAAAACTGCCACCTCACGAACTGCACTCGTTTCAAGAGGCAGTTAACTATGCTCATGGGCGGTGGCGCCGTTTCGGAATGGACTGTCGTATCACTCTCCCACAGCAACGCTTGCTTGAGAAACTCCATAGCCTTGTTCTCTACCGGAATATGATCTTCATGACTCAGGCCGACTTAGCAAGGGAGCTGGGGACGGCAGAATCTAACCTGATGAAGAAGTTACGAATCTTAATGGATGCCAACATGCTCAGAGTCCGCACCTCGCGGAACAATATCCGCACTGGTGAGATTGTGCTGGCCATCAATCCACGATTTGTCTTCCGGGGTTCAGATAAAGCTCAGGAACGATGCACTACAGCGTGGTATCGTCCCACTGGCAGCCTGACCCTCGGTGAAGCGGGCATAAATGATGCGTCGGATAACATCGCCATTGCCGCATAACTTTCGTAGGAAATCACAAAAAGTTACGCAAGAATTGCCCTGTCCCCCCCATCACTCAAGGGGCTTGCAAAATTCCTTATCATAGATAAGAAGTTTTCACTTCTACCGCAAGGTAGGAGAGGGAACGCATCGCCAAAGCGAAGCTTTGAGATTAACCACCTCTACACAGTTACCTTGTGGCGTATCGCCACAGCATAATAACCTGTGCCCTGAGGCACGGATTATAACTCTATATAGTTAAGGGGAGAGATGGGGGCAACAAAGCCCCTCTCCGCTCTTGATTTTGATGTTAACTGTGCAGAGTGCTGTAGAGGTTACTTTGCCGTGGCGTCTACGCCACACATCAATATGCAAAGTTCGGATCAAGAGCTTTTGGGGCTTTTTGCCCCTACTCTACTGATTACATGTTATGCCGTGAGGCAAGATAACAATCCTGTATACAGTCAACTTGTGACGTTTCGTCACATCATAGGAATTCTATATAGTAGGGTGGATAGGGGGGCTCAGCCACCACCCTGCACTTGATCTTGATCTTAACCATGCCGAGCGGCATAAGTCATTATCGCGTGACGGTACGTCACATATGACACTGCAACAAGACTCTCTACGGGCGTACCTGGCCCTGCCTGATAACTAATCAATATCTATCCAACTGCAACCAATTATGGGCGTTTCAACTACTCCCCACTCCCTCCTCTCTACCGGCACCTCCACTAGATACGGGGCATTGCCGCTAGCGGGCTCAAGCCATTCTCCCTTTTCATTCTTTTGCAATGCAAAACAATCAATTGCTTCACAGGCCACGCAGTTAATGTGAGAAACCGCTCAGGGTCTAGGTGAACTTACTGCCTTCAGATTTGAAGGCTGGGTATGTCCAGAAGTAGATACACCCCCAGCAGCACCTCAGCTAGCACCATCAAACGACCTTCAAGCGATAACCTCGAGACATGCGGCATTGGGATCATCTAAATAGTCGCTGCGATTTTTTGACTCGCTGGCGGCTGATGCGACTGTAATTGATCCCGAGGAGACTGGTGATCGGTCGTCTGTGTCTGGAATCCCCTTCTACTCTAAGCTGATTTCTCTAGCGTCAGCCTCACACCACCCCGTATCACTTCCTCACTGAAGTAGGCGCCCCTTCAATAGAACGTACTCGTCGTCGTTGATCGTGCCAGCTCTACGAAGTTCATTTAGCTTCGACAGCTCATCCGCCACACTTACGACTGTTGTTTTGTTGGGGAGGGCTTGTTCGACTAAAGACAATTGCGCAAAGACCGGCGACAGGTAACGGCGCATTCCATCGGGGTCATGAGTGGAAACCAGCAAGAAGAGCTCTGCTCCCTTAGTAGCAATCTGAACAAGCGTTTTTGTGGTTGTATGCGTAGTTAGAAGGTTGATTAGCGAAGCTGTAGCAGCGCCTACCAGAAAGCCTTCGACTCCAAAACCACCTCCGATTGCACCGCCCCCCTTTGTAACGGTCCCGGGTCCGCCGATATTGACATCGGTAATTCGGTTAAACGTAATGGAGTGCTCATTGATACCTTCAAGGTCAGTGAGATACAGGCTGTCGGAACTTAAACTGAGAAAAAGCGATTTGCCTGACAGGTGTTCCCAGCCAGCACCACCTTGTGCGACGACCTTGATTTCGTGCCCGCCGCTTCTTACGGCAAGACCATCAATAAGAGGTTGGCGTTGAACAGTCTTGAGTTTTTGAGCTTTCGCTACGGTCTCAACCTTCATCAAAAGACGGATGCCTGAATACGGGGTTCTTTCACCATAGGCCCAAAGCCTCTCTGAGAGTTGATGGTGTTCCTTGACCAGCCAGCGCCCCAGCAGGATCCCAGCAAGCCCCATAACTCCAAGTAAGATGAGCGACCCAACAGGAGCACTATCCTCGGAAAATACGGACATAATCAAGCCCAGGATAGATATGATGAGAAATCCACCGCCCCCCACCATCGCAACTTTACCCAAAATCCGAATGAGCTTGCTTTTAAGTTTGATGACAGAATCTTTCATTCAGTAAAGCTCCGGAGCAATTGGAATCGATGGAATTGTTTGACCACCATGATACCTATCCAAGCACGACAAAACAGCCAAGGAAAAAACCACGCCAGCGTCTTTCAGGCTACTTAAATGGTTTCTAGATTTCGATGGGCTTCGCCCCTCATTCTCAGAACCGAATGCTCAGTTTTCTGATTAACAACTTGACTGGGACAACCCAGAGCCAATACCCGCAAAATTGGACGTGTCATTTCGGGTGTGCATCAGGTGCTACAGAAAAACTGTACATAAAATAGCCAAAAGCCCATCTTGATTCGTGTCACTAAATACGTTTACACACCCTATGTAACACAGTACAATGTGACACATCCTAAGTAATACGCAGGGGCTCCACCATGTTCATCCGTGCTTACCTCCGCGCCTCAACTTCCGAACAAGATGCATCCCGTGCCAAGACAGCCCTCGTAGCGTTCGCTGCTGAGCGGGGGCACCGGATCGCAGCCTTCTATATAGAGAACGAGAGCGGGACTAAGCTGGAGCGACCTGAGTTGTTCCGCCTGCTGGAAGACAGCCATGAAGGCGACGTGCTGCTGATAGAAGGCGTTGACCGGCTGTCCCGCCTCACGCAACCGGACTGGGACTTGTTGAAGGCGAAGATCGCAGCCAAGCGGGTGACTGTGGTGTCCATCGATTTGAGTACTAGTCACGCAGCTTTGGAACCCGCCCAAGGCATGAGCGACTTCACGAAAGGAATGATTGCAGCCGTCAATGGCATGTTGCTCGACATGCTGGCTATCGTCGCCCGTAAGGACTATGAAGACCGTCGCCGTCGTCAGGCAGAGGGCATTGCTACGGCCAAGAAGGATGGCGTCTACAAAGGTCGCCAAGTGGATACAGAGCTTCGCAAACGCATCACAACACTGCTGAATGATGGCAAGAGCATTCGTGCAGTAGCCAGCCTACTAGAGTGCAGCACGACTACAGTTCAACGGGTTAAAGCAGCCCTTAGTCCAGAGCTGTAAGCTCCATCAGCGTGACCAGCAGCCGCCTACGGGCGGCTTCTTCGTGCCTTCAATATTCCATTTTTACGATGGTGGCTGAAACTGCTACAGCTAGAGCGGGTTTGATACCGCCCTCCATAGTGCAGAGTTTCTGCATTCTCCAGATCCCCCCGTATATTCCCGCCAGCGAACGCCTCGTATATTCCGACCTCGCCAGTGCGGCGTTTTGAAAATTCGGGGAAGAGCGTTCCTGAAAAATCAGGAGCGCCCTCATGTTGCAGTTACTCCCCGCCGCCGAGTTTTTCGACCAGATCGAAGCTGTAGGAACCGTGGGTAAGGGTTTCATGAAGCTCGATTCCCGCCACCACCAGCCACTCTTTCCATATCTGGTCGATGTCATCAGAGCATTGCCGCATAAAGTCTGTATTCACGCACTTCTCCCAGTCGGCTTTAAGGCTCACATCGTCATAGCGGTCATCCGGGCCGACTTCGATTAGCTCGTCTATCTCGATGATGCTTGGCTTGCCGTGGGCAATGATGTTGCGAAAATTTTGCAACAGCTTGATAGCCGAATAGGGCCGTGTTGTGAGGTCAGGCCGAATTTTCAGCTCCCTGAGTACAATCTTCACCTTCTTAGCGAATGGCTTCCACTCATCCCAGTCCTCCACTTTTTTGGCACCGATGAAGTTAAGTCGGGATTCTGAAGTGAACGCCAACATGACGAGGCACGCCGTGATATCCAACGATATCCCCTCACGGTTCCCCGCAGCCTCCATGTCCTCGATACGCTTTCGGAGGTGCCTTGCCGTGTTGGCAATGTCGTTGTGGATATGGATGTGGTTTGTTGCGGTCTTCTGTATTCGAAGCATTCTCACGTTATCTCCTTATCAAGCGTGTGCTCCCCAGGCAGAAGAGGACAGCGGTTCTGATGGTCACTGGCTCTCAACAGTAGGCTCTGGAAGACTGGCGTAGCTCCAGCGGAATATGTGCTTGTGTCCGCATCCAACGCACACCTTTACCTCGTCATGTTTGACTGTTTCCAAAGGCAAGCGCTGTCCACAACCTTTGCACGGAATGGAGAACAGGCCGGTCCGTTCAAGCCTGAATCTGCCTTCATCCACCTTCTTGATAAAGTACCGCGCCTTACACTGGTCTTGATAACACTCGATCTCTCCCTCGTCGGAGATTTGAGATTCACTCGCGTACATATCCGATTTGCAGAGGTCGCACTGGACTACAGTTACCGAATTCATCGTCAGTACGACGCTGGCAGTAGCCACCCGCTCAATCTCGTCCACGATTGATTCGATCATGGAAGCAGTGATCTCTGGAGCAGTGTCAGCCTCAGCGAGCGAAGTCATGTGCAAGAACTTCCCGAGCTTGTTGTAGTGCTTGCTCAGCCACTTGGCGGTAAACATCTTATAGTCACCGATAGGGAGCCACTCCCCAGACGGTTTGCCGTCAACAGTGTTCAGGCACACGCTAATCGATGAGTCTTGATCTGCACGTGGCTCGAAGCTCAGTAATAGCTTCATTGCCTTGGGTGGCTGCCAAGTTTGGTAAACCGATAAGGGAAGCTGCTCCCCAATGTGGCTTAGCTTTGTGTAAACGATGCTTTCAAGGCAGAACCGAAGTTCGAGGCATGCATGGCGTAAAGAGTTCTCGTCCCCTGCTGCGATGAATTTCCTTGCCCGTATCAGAAACTCTTCTACACCGTAGATACTCATTGCAGTCAGCCCCCTTGAATTGAGCTTGCGAGCTTACCGGCTGTCTTGAACTGCTGCACTAGCTTCAGGGTGAGCACCGCTTGCATCACGCAGGCAGGATCGGAATTTTGGAAATCGCTTCCAGCTTCTGTGCGACCAACGAACCGTAGTCACCACAGCAGCAGTGCAGAGACTCAAGGCCAAGGATGTGACTCAGGCTGAGGTAGCTGCTGACCTCAAGATCGGCGTCGCCACCGTCAAGCGTCACTGGAACAAGGCCTAATCCGCTCAGTAAGCCCCGCCAAGTGCGGGGCTTTTCTAAAGCTGCGATATTTTGAATTCGTCGCCGATGAAATCGAGGTGGCACGGGATTGGCTCTTAACCTCGACCCACGCTGTGCGGGAAATCTCCCGTTTCGCCAGATAGCGATGCCTTACGTGCTACTTCCATAATGCCACTCTCACTTGTAATGAGGGAACTCTTAGAAGTGGAAATTTATATAGTGGTGTGAGAAAATATGGCCATGTTGACTAAGTTCTCGTTAAATAAGTTTATTTAACGAGATTTTTTTTGTGAGAGGGGTTGCGAAGTCTAAAAAAAGCATCCATTGTATGAGCAGCTCTCGAAGCTAAAACCCAATAAGAGGTAGCATCATGCAGTTTTTTGTCGAGTTGTCTCAGTCCATTCCCAACAACTACTATCTGTACGCGGCTGTTACTATGGCTTGCATCGCAGTTGTGGCGTTTGAGTGGAGTACGAGTTCGCGTTAATTTGCAATGTAATAGAAATTTAGGCCAGGTTTCCTGGCCTTTTTATTTAAGAGTTTTGTTGTGCGTAACTAGATAAAAATGGATGTTGTTGTGGCTACATGCTACTACTTCCAGCCCACTAAGCGTGATTTACGAAGAATCAACCTCTGTCTTAACTCCCCCCCAGCAACTCGGTAGAGCGTTCCTCTCGGTCAGATGGGTGACGCTCCGCAAGTGAGTAGTGCATGCATCAGCCAGGCAGAGTCGGGAGCGAACTCAATTCGAGCCGCAGGGCAGAAACCACAACCCCTGAAGGCTTGAGGCGTACTTAGCCACTCAAACTCCGGCCAGCGGTGAGATGAACTGGTATTCCTGAATCATCACTCAAAGACGATTGCCATGTTAGATAACACCGACGCCAGGGTAGCCACAGCGGACGCACTGACATTGCTTCTGCATAACCAGCACGCCATAGGTGCTGCCATAGAAGAGATCTCCAAGTGGCTCTCTGAGAATGGAGTCGGGAGTGTTGCTGCTAACGCAATGGCGGCCATGGAAACGCTGGACACCAACGCTCAAGGCATCACTGACGCCATCATGCGATTACGCCAGTCGTAGGCCCGCATTTTGGCTACCCATCGTGTCACCTATCGATTTCTTGGTTTACTCCTTGTCACTCTGGGAGTTACTCAAGGTGGTCCTTTGGTCGAAGGCCTTGGGAATGTCGTCTGCGCTCTACTTGGTGGCTGTGACGGGGGACCTCGCTGTGAAATGTGCTGAGGGCTTTCGGGAAAGCAAAACAGTGTGAACCCTGCAAACATTCCTCGCGCAAGTCTATGATGCCACTTTGATCCTTTCCGACTTGGGTGAATTGAATGGCTGTAATGGACCTGTACTCTAAACGTCAACGGCGGTTACGGGGTGAGGTGAGTGACGTCTACTCGTATGACAGCTTCCCCAGCACATTTCGAGCGCAAGTGTCCTTCATGATCGAAGAGCTTTTAGGCGGTGTTGAGGAATACTTTCGTTACCACCAAGCAAAGCGCGCGTACACGGAAATCGTGAAGGTATTAAGAAAGGAGTACGGTCAGCAATCTATAACCAAGGTTCGTCACAATGAGCCGTACACGGAGCTTCATAATTTTCTAATCGAAGAGCAAGATGTGGAAAGGTGCCTTGATGTCATCGAGCTATCTTTTGGTCTTGGTGACAGCGTGGCACGATCTCCAGGCTACATGAATCGCTCCAGCCCTGATAAACGTGTTGACGAATGTTTAGCAGAATTGAACGAAAGGTTTAAAGAAGCAGGGTTAGGGTATGAGTTAATCGACGGAAAAATTGTTCGTATAGACTCACAGCTTCTCCATTCAGAAATCGTAAAGCCTGCCATTGGGTTCCTCAATGCTGAGGTGTATTCAGGCCCACGCGATGAGTTCTTGGGGGCATATGAACACTACCGCCACGGCAACCACGAAGAGGCGTTGGTCGATGCCCTCAAGGCCTTTGAAAGCACCATGAAGGTCATACTGACCGCCAACGGAAAACCCTATGGTGCTGGCGACACCGCTTCGAAGTTGATCTTGGCGTGCAGGGATGCTGATCTCATGCCTGCGTACAACGAGTCCCAACTCCAATCCTTGGTCAACGTACTCAGCAGCGGTATACCTACGTTGCGGAACAAGAACGGGGGACATGGACAAGGGGAGGCGGTTAGGACTGTCGAGCCAGAGATTGTCGCCTACGGTTTGCACTTAACGGCTTCCGCAATAGTCATGCTTGCTGGCCTTGAGGCAAAACGCAGAGCAGCTCCTTGAGGAGCTGACAGAAAAATCCGTATGACCAACTGACTACGGGTATGTGCAAGCGTCCCCACCACGTGGTCCCTCGCGTGGTCCTGAAAGCGTGCCTGTTCGTCTCTGAATGTCGACGCCGAGGTGTTACAAGTTGCGTGACAACCGCTGTTACAAACTGTTGGAAAAGGCCTGCTGACCTCGTTACGATTCCGCTGCCTGATTCCTTGAAGATCTTCAGTCGGCAAACAACATCTCCCGGCTTTCCCCCATCAGCAGTCCCTGATTCTGCTCAGTGACCTGGCGGATGTAATCCCACAACAGGGTAATCCGCTTGAGCTTCCTCAGGTCTTCGCGGCAGTACATCCAGAACTGTCGGGTGATGTTGATTTCCTGCGGCAACACCGGCAGCAGGCGCGGGTCCTGTGTTGCGAGGAAGCACGGCAGGATCGCCAGTGAACGCCCCTGCTGCGCCGCCACGAACTGCGCGATCACGCTGGTGCTGCGCAGGTTGGCGCTGGCTCCGGGCAGTACATTGGCCAGGTACAACAGCTCCGAGCTGAACGCCAGGTCGTCGACGTAACTGATAAACGAATGTTTCGCCAGGTCTGCCGGACGGCGGATGGCCGGGTGGTTGTCGAGATAATCCTGGGTCGCGTACAGCTGCAACCGGTAGTCGCACAATTTGCAGCAGACGTACGGGCCATGCTCCGGACGCTCCAGGGCGATGACGATGTCGGCCTCGCGCTTGGACAGGCTGATGAAGTGCGGCAGCGGCAGGATGTCCACCGAGATCGCCGGGTAGGTGTCGACGAAGTGGCTCAGCTGCGGTGTGATGAAAAAACTGCCGAAGCCTTCGGTGCAGCCCATGCGCACATGACCGGACAGCGCCACGCCGGACCCGGAAACCTGCTCGCACGCCATGTGCAAGGTGCTTTCGATCGATTCGGCATACCCCATCAACCGCTGGCCTTCGGCAGTCAGGACAAAACCGTTGGTCCGGGACTTCTCGAACAGCAAGGTGCCCAGCGCCGTTTCCAGCGAACTGATGCGCCGCGACACCGTGGTGTAGTCCACCGCCAGGCGCTTGGCCGCGGTGCTGGCCTTGCGGGTGCGGGCGACCTCGAGGAAAAACTTGAGGTCATCCCAGTTCAGCGAACCGAGGGAGGTGATGTTTTTTTGCATGTTGGACCGGTTTTTATGTGCGTTCTTATCAGAAGTTTGCACATCTATACTCCAAAAACAGTCCGAGAACCAATTCGCGACACACAGCTCATCTCAAGGCGACTCTCTCGCCTTGGCTCCCAGATAACAACAAAGATCCGGAGACCCACATGAACGTATCGCTCACGCCTAACGAAACCACCGTGCAAAAGGTCAAACTGTTGATCGACGGCGAGTGGGTCGAGTCAAAGTCCACCGAATGGCACGACATCGTCAACCCGGCGACCCAGCAAGTGCTGGCCAAAGTGCCGTTTGCCACCGCCGAAGAAGTCGATGCCGCCATCAGCGCCGCTCATCGCGCGTTCCAGACCTGGAAACTGACGCCCATCGGCGCTCGGATGCGCATCATGCTCAAGCTCCAGGCGCTGATTCGCGAGCACTCCAAGCGCATCGCCGCGGTCCTGAGCGCCGAGCAGGGCAAGACCATTGCCGACGCCGAAGGCGATATTTTCCGTGGCCTGGAAGTGGTCGAGCACGCCTGCTCCATCGGCAGCCTGCAAATGGGCGAATTCGCTGAAAACGTCGCCGGTGGCGTCGACACCTACACCCTGCGCCAGCCGATCGGCGTGTGCGCGGGCATTACCCCGTTCAACTTCCCGGCGATGATTCCGTTGTGGATGTTCCCGATGGCCATCGCCTGCGGTAACACCTTCGTGCTCAAGCCGTCGGAACAGGACCCGATGTCGACCATGCTCCTGGTGGAGCTGGCGATCGAGGCGGGCATTCCGGCCGGCGTGCTCAACGTCGTGCATGGCGGCAAGGATGTGGTGGACGGGCTCTGCACCCACAAGGACATCAAGGCGGTTTCCTTCGTCGGTTCAACCGCCGTCGGTACTCATGTCTATGACCTGGCCGGTAAACACGGCAAGCGCGTGCAATCGATGATGGGCGCCAAGAACCACGCTGTGGTGCTGCCGGACGCCAATCGCGAACAAGCGCTGAATGCGCTGGTGGGTGCCGGCTTCGGTGCTGCCGGTCAACGTTGCATGGCCACTTCGGTGGTGGTGCTGGTGGGTGCGGCCAAGCAATGGCTGCCGGACCTCAAGGCGCTGGCGCAAAAACTCAAGGTCAATGCCGGCAGCGAGCCGGGCACCGATGTCGGTCCGGTGATCTCGAAAAAGGCCAAGGCGCGGATTCTCGACCTGATCGAAAGCGGCATCAAGGAAGGCGCCAAACTGGAGCTGGACGGTCGCGAGATCTCGGTTCCGGGTTACGAGAAAGGCAACTTTGTCGGCCCGACCCTGTTCTCCGGCGTCACCACCGACATGCAGATCTACACCCAGGAAATCTTCGGCCCGGTGCTGGTGGTGCTGGAAGTCGCCACCCTCGACGAGGCCATCGCCCTGGTCAACGCCAACCCGTTCGGCAACGGCACGGGCCTGTTCACCCAGAGCGGTGCAGCGGCGCGCAAGTTCCAGAACGAAATCGACGTTGGCCAGGTCGGTATCAACATCCCGATTCCGGTGCCGGTCCCGTTCTTCAGCTTCACCGGTTCACGCGGCTCCAAGCTCGGCGACCTCGGTCCGTACGGCAAGCAAGTGGTGCAGTTCTACACTCAGACCAAGACCGTCACCAGTCGCTGGTTCGATGACAACAGCGTCAACGACGGTGTGAACACCACGATCAACCTGCGATAAGGAGCCGGACATGAAAATCGCTTTTATCGGTCTGGGCAACATGGGCGCGCCGATGGCGCGCAACCTGATCAAGGCCGGCCACGCACTGCGCCTGGTGGACCTGAACAAGGCTGTGCTGGCGGAGCTGGAACAGCTGGGCGGCAGTATCAGTGCATCGGCCCGTGAAGCGGCGGAGGGCGCCGAACTGGTGATCACCATGCTGCCTGCCGCGGTGCATGTGCGCAGTGTGTGGTTGGGTGAAAACGGTGTGCTCGCCGGTATCGGTCAAGGCGTACCGGCCGTCGATTGCAGCACCATCGATCCGCAGACCGCGCGGGACGTGGCCGCCGCCGCAGCCAAACAGGGCGTGACCATGGCCGATGCGCCGGTCTCTGGCGGTACCGGTGGTGCAGCCGCCGGGACCCTGACCTTCATGGTCGGCGCCACGCCTGAACTGTTCGCCACCCTGCAACCGGTACTGGCGCAGATGGGCCGCAACATCGTCCATTGTGGTGAGGTCGGCACCGGGCAAATCGCTAAAATCTGCAACAACCTGCTGCTGGGGATTTCCATGGTCGGCGTCAGCGAAGCCATGGCCCTGGGTGATGCGTTGGGCATCGACACCAAGGTGCTGGCGGGCATCATCAACAGCTCCACCGGGCGTTGCTGGAGTTCGGAGATGTACAACCCGTGGCCGGGCATCGTCGAAACCGCACCGGCGTCGCGCGGCTACACCGGCGGCTTCGGGGCCGAACTGATGCTCAAGGATCTGGGGCTGGCCACTGAAGCGGCGCGTCAGGCGCACCAGCCGGTGGTGCTTGGCGCGGTGGCCCAGCAGTTGTATCAGGCGATGAGTTTGCGTGGGGAAGGTGGGAATGACTTCTCGGCGATCATCAATAGCTACCGCAAGCCCCAATAGGGTTTTTTCCGGGGACCCGCGTCGGGCGGGTTCCCGGTTTTTTGTTTGGCAGAAAGAAAAGATCGCAGCCTTCGGCAGCTCCTACAGGGAAATGTATACACCCTGTAGGAGCTGCCGAAGGCTGCGATCTTTTTTTGTATCAGGCAAACACGAAATATTTGCGCACGGTTTCCACCACTTCCCAGGTGCCCTTCATCCCGGGCTCGATGACAAAAATGTCACCAGCGCGCAGGTGGATCGGCGCCATGCCTTCGGGGGTGATGATGCAGTAGCCTTCCTGGAAATGGCAGTACTCCCACTTCACATATTCCACGTACCACTTGCCGGGCGTGCAGATCCAGGTGCCCATGATCTTGCTGCCGTCTTCACTGGTGTAGGCGTTGAGGTTGACGGTGTGCGGGTCGCCTTCGAGCTTTTCCCATTTGCAGGCGTCGAGCACGGGCAGCGGGTGGGTGTCGCGAAGAACGGTAATCGGTGCGGTCATGATGACTCCGGGCAGTGGGCTCAAGAACTGAAGTCGCACCCTATAGCGCCTGTCCGTGGCTCAGTTGTCTGTGCTCGACACTGAGCTGCCCAGAAACGCACAGCCCTCAAAGACGGGTCAACGGGCAGTCGAGCCTGGATTGTTCGAGACTGTTTTCGAACTCGACCAATTGCGCGTGTTGTTGCGACAGCGCCGCTATCCGTTCGGCGATTTCCTGTTTTTTGCTGGCGATGACCTGATGGGCCCGTTCCCATGGCAACTGAGGGCCCTGATGTCCGGCGAAGGCTGACTGCAATTCCTTGAGTCTGAAACCCAGTTGTTGCGCACATTTGATGAACATCAGCAGATCGACACTGTGCTGGTCATAGATGCGGTACTTGCCTTGGCGTCGGGCGGCAGGCAGCAGTCCAATCGACTCGTAGTGACGGATGCTTTTGACAGTGGTTCCGGAGCGTTGCGCGGCTTGGCCGATGTACATGGGAAGGTCCTTTTCTCCGAGGATAAATCTCGGCGCATTATCGACCGACTCAAGCGCTGGCGATAGCTTCGGCCTGGCGTAACCAGGCCGCATGCCGGTCGGCGCTGGCGCCGAGAATGGGCCCGAAGGTGAGGGTGCGGGTTGGCTTGATGCCACAGAATTCCAGTGTGGTTTTACGGACCTGATGCAAACCGGGCATGCGGTAGATCCAACGGTAGTACCAGGGCGGCGTGTCCATGGTCACCAGCAGGTGGGCGGTTCGGCCGCGCAGGAGTTTGTCGGGGAAGGCTTTGCCCTGGCGATACTTGAAGGCAAAACCCGGCAAGAACACCCGGTCGAAAAAGCCCTTGAGCAAGGCCGGTACGCCACCCCACCAGATCGGATAAACCAGCGTCAGCTGTTCGGCCCACAGGATGTCGGCCTGGGCGTTACGCAAGTCGGCCTCCAGCGGCTGGACCTGTTGATAACCTTCGCGCAGCACCGGGTCAAAATCCAGGGTGCCGAGGAACAACTGGCGCACCTCATGCCCGGCGCGCACGGCCGACTGTGCGTAACGCTCGGCAAGGGCGGCGCAGAAGCTGTTGCTGGACGGATGCCCGAGGATCACCAGTATTCGTTTGCCCATCATCGCTGTCCTCGAAGATCAAACCTCAAGGATAAAGTCTGCCCCTCAGGGGAGAGTCAAGGCGTGCAGCAGGGCCTTGGCATAGCCGGGCAATGCGGCGAAGTCCCGTGCACAGAGCAGCAGTTTGCGTTGGCCCCAGGGTTCCTGCAGCGGGAGGCTCTTGAAGGACAGTCCGCCTGACCCGCGCTCGACTGCGGCCAGCGGCACTATCGCCAGGCCCGCGCCACGGGCGACCATGCGCATCACGCCATCGAAGCCATCGGTACGGATGCGGATCTGCATGCGCAGGCCCGCGTGCAGGGCCTGTTCTTCGAGATACACCGCCAGCGCGCTGTTGGCATTCAGGCCGACGTAGTCGTGATGCAGCGTGTCGGTGAAGCTCACCGAGGTTGCCTGTGCCAGGGGATGATCGCGGGGCATGATCAGCACCAGCGGATCATCGCGGAACGCTCGGGTCTGCAAGTCATCGGTGTCCACCGCGTCGGAAACGATGCCCAGGTCCGCCGCGCCCTGGCGCAAGGCGTGGGTGATGCGGGCGCTGGGCAGTTCCTGCAGGTCGATGTCGAGGTTGGGGTGGCTGTGCAGGAAGTCCGCGAGCAACTCCGGCAGGTACTCGGTGATCGCCGTGGTGTTGCACAGCAACCGCACCTGGCCCTTGACGCCCTTGGCGTATTCGGCCAGTTCCTGTTGCAGGCGTTCGGCCTGTTGCAGCAGAACCCGGGCGTGCCGGGCCAGGGCATCGCCGGCCGGTGTCGGGCTGACCCCGCGACGGTTGCGCTGAAGAAACTCGACGCCCAGTGATGCTTCCATGGCGCGAATTCGTGCGCTGGCCGCCGCGAGTGACAGATGACTGCGGGCGGCGCCGGCGGTGATGTTGCCGGAGTCGAGGATGTTCAGGTACAGGCGCAGGTCGGTCAGGTCGAAGTGCATTGTTTGTCCCGGATTTTCTGTTGTCTGGACTGACGCCTTCGCGAGCAGGCTCGCTCCCACATTGGGTATGTGATCGGCGCATAACCCCCTGTGGGAGCGAGCCTGCTCGCGAAGAGGCCAGTTGCCGCCGCGAAACAATCAGCCTCTGTCAAAGCAAGAGGCAGCCTCAGTATATGGCAGATTTTCAATCAACCCCCGCGGGCCCACCATAGCCCCATGAACACACTCTCGGCGTTTTACCAGAACCTCGGATTGGCCCTGTCACTGTTGGTCATCGGCACCTTTGTGCTGGCCGGCATGATCAAGGGCGTGATCGGTCTCGGCCTGCCAACGGTTGCCATGGGACTGCTGGGTCTGGCTATGGCGCCGTCGCAGGCAGCCGCGCTATTGATCATTCCGGCAACCCTCACCAACATCTGGCAACTGGCATTCGGCGGGCATTTATCCAGCCTGGTCAAACGACTGTGGCCAATGTTGCTGGCGATCTTCATCGGCACCGGGGCGGGCACGCTGTGGATCGGCATGAGCGGGGGCCATTGGGTGGTGCGAGGGTTGGGCGCTGCGTTGTTGCTGTATGCGCTGAGCGGAGTGTGCCTGCCGACCTTGCGCGTAGGCCCCCACCGTGAACGCTGGCTCGGTCCACTGTGTGGCCTGCTGACCGGCGTCATCACGTCGGCCACCGGCGTGTTCGTGATTCCGGCGGTGCCCTATCTGCAAGCGCTGGGTTTGAGCAGGGACGAACTGGTGCAGGCGCTGGGCCTGTCGTTCACCGTCTCGACCCTGGCTCTGGCCGTTGGCTTGCTATGGCGCGGCGCGCTCGGCGGGGGCGAGTTGAGCGCGTCGCTGCTGGCGCTGATCCCGGCCATGCTCGGCATGTGGCTGGGGCAATCGCTGCGCCAGCGGATCAGCGCCCTGTGGTTCAAGCGCGTGTTTTTCGTTGGCCTGGGTGTGCTCGGCGGCCATTTGCTGATCAGCGGCTAGCGGACGACGGGCTGATCATGTCGATGGCTCGGATGTCGAAATCCCGTTCCAGATATTCATCGCGCTGCTCGAGGAACTGCTTCATGTGCGGCAGGTTCGAGTGCACGTCCAGATGGGCCTGGGACTGCCAGATCTCGTAGAAAATGAACAGGGTCGGGTCCTGTTTGTCGCGCAGCATGTGGTATTCGATGCAGCCGGGTTCGGCGCGGCTTGCTTCCACATAGCCGCTGAAAAACGCTTCGAAGGCGTCGGATTTTTCCGGACGGGTCTTGGCGTGCAGGATGAAGCCCTGGATTTCACTCATCTACATCTCTCCTCAGGTCAGAATGGGCGCCAGTCTAAGGCAATAATCGGCTGTGGATTCGTGCTTGTAGGTCAAATGAATTTTGCCAAAACGATGCTTATTCCGCGCGAGGCCGATCGGTACTCTGCCGCCATTGAATTCCCGACCCTTCCCGAGACCTTCCATGAAAAAAGTCCTGTTGCTCAATGGCGGCAAACAATTTGCGCACTCCGACGGCCGCTACAACACCACCCTGCATGAAGCTGCGTTGAGCGTGCTGGATCGCGGTGGTGTGGATATCAAAACCACCTTCATCGACGAGGGCTACGACGTCGCCGAAGAAGTGGCCAAGTTTCTCTGGGCCGACGTGATCATCTACCAGATGCCCGGCTGGTGGATGGGCGCGCCGTGGACCGTGAAGAAGTACATCGATGAAGTCTTCACCGAAGGTCATGGCAGCCTCTACGCCAGCGACGGCCGCACCCGTTCCGACGCCTCGCAAAAATACGGCAGCGGCGGCCTGATCCACGGCAAGCAGTACATGTTGTCGCTGACCTGGAATGCCCCGCAGCAAGCCTTCGACGACCCGACCGATTTCTTCGAAGCCAAAGGTGTGGACGCGGTGTACTTCCCGTTCCACAAGGCCAACGAGTTCCTTGGCATGACCGGTTTGCCGACCTTCCTGTGCGTAGACGTGATGAAGCGCCCGAACATCGAAGGCGATGTGGCGCGTTATGAGCAGCATTTGATTGAGGTGTTTGGCCTCAAGGCATGACGCTCGGCTACTATCCGTTGCAATGGCCAGGAAGATCGCAGCCTCTGTAGGAGCTGCCGCAGGCTGCGATCTTGGCGACTCTCGCCGCGCCGATTCCAAACGAGGACACACGTGAAAGCCAGATCCGATGAATTGCAGATATTCGTCTGCGTGATTGAATGCGGGTCGATTTCTGCGGCGGCCGAGCAGGTCGGGCAAACGCCTTCGGCGGTCAGCCGTACGCTGTCGCGGCTGGAGGCCAAGCTCGACACCACCTTGATCAATCGCACCACGCGACGCATGGACCTGACCGAGGAGGGCAAGTACTTCTTCGAACACGCCAAGCGCATTCTCGATCAGATGGACGAGCTCGAAGAGCGCCTGTCCTCACGCCAGCAAACACCGTCCGGGCGCCTGCGGATCAACGCGGCATCCCCCTTCATGCTGCACGCCATCGTGCCCTACATCGATGAATTCCGCAGGCTCTACCCGGACATCCAGCTCGAACTCAACAGCAACGACTTGATCATCGACCTGCTGGAGCAGAGCACCGACATCGCCATTCGCATCGGCACCCTGACCGACTCGACACTGCATGCCCGCTCCCTGGGTTGCAGCCCGCTGCACATCGTCGCCAGCCCGGCCTACCTGGAAAAGCACGGCGCACCGCAGGCCGTGGCTGACCTGGCCGACCATACGCTGCTGGGGTTCACCCAGAACGAAGGCCTCAACCAATGGCCGCTGCGTTACGTGCATGGCGATCGCTGGCCGATCCAGGCCTCGATCAGCGCCTCCAGCGGCGAGACCATCCGCCATCTGGCACTGGACGGCCAGGGCATCGCCAGCCTTTCGCATTTCATGACCATCGAGGACATTCGTGCCGGACGCTTGAAAGTGTTGCTGGCCGAATTCAACAGCGGCTACCGCCAGCCGATCAATGCGGTGTACTACCGCAACTCGCAGCTGGCCTTGCGGATTCAATGCTTCCTGGACTTTATCCAGGGCAAGTTGGCGGATTATGCGAGCGCGGATTTCAAAGGCTGATTCGTGATCCCTGCGCAAAAGTGAATTGGGCCGGTGGGGATTTTTCGTCAGTCATCGCTACCGGATACTCCTTGCATCACTTATCCACGCAGGGAGTTTCTCCATGAACGTATTCGTTACCGGCGCTGCCGGATTTATCGGCGGTTCCATCGCCACGGGCCTGGTCCAGGCCGGCCACGCTGTCACCGGTCTGGTGCGCAGCGCCGAACAGGCCGATGAGCTGCGTGCACTGGGCATTTCTGCGGTGGTGGGCAGTCTGGACGACCGCGACCTGTTGACCGATCAGGCGCTCGCTGCCGATGCAGTGATCAACGCGGCCAGCAGCGATCATCGTGGCGCCGTGGAAGCCCTGCTCGATGCCTTGCGCGGCTCTGGCAAGGTGTTCCTGCACACCAGCGGTTCGAGCATTGTTGGTGATGCCTCGGGCGGCCAATCCAGCGATGTCATCTACTTCGAAGACAACCTGCCGGAACCGACCGTCGACAAGGCGGCGCGCGTGGCCATCGATAACCTGATCCTGGCGGCGGCCATGGAGGGGGTGAACTCGGCAGTGATCTGCAACACCTTGATCTACGGCCACAGCCTGGGCGTCCATCGCGACAGCGTGCAGCTGCCGCGCCTGCTCAAACAGGCGCGCAAAAGCGGCGTGGTGCGCCATGTCGGCACGGGCCGCAATATCTGGTCCAACGTGCACATCGAGGACGTGGTTGCGCTGTACCTGCTGGCGCTGACCAAAAATGTACCGGGCACGTTCTATTTCGTTGAAAGCGGTGAAGCGTCGTTCATCGACATGACCACGGCGATGGCTCGGGCGCTGAACCTGGGCGAGCCGCAGGACTGGCCGCTCAAGGATGCCGAAGCCGAGTGGGGCTACGAAATGGCCAACTATGGTTTGGGTTCCAACAGTCGGGTGCGCGGCAAGCATGCGCGGGAACTGTTGGGGTGGGTGCCGAAGCGGACTTCGGTGGTTGAGTGGATTCGCGACGAGATGGTGTGAGTTCGCTTTAGACCGCGTCATCGTTCTTCGCGAGCAGGCTCGCTCCCACAAGGGTTTTGCGTCGTACACAAATTTTGTGACCGGTGTAGATCAAATGTGGGAGCGAGCCTGCTCGCGAAGCTTTTTCAGCAGCCCATTAACTGGTCGGGCCGGCCTCGATTCCGTAACATCCGCACACTCTTTTTCGTCTCTCCCTGTGTGCGGTCCCCCCATGAAAGCAAAACGTCTACGCGCCGATGTCCTGGCCGGGCTTACCACGTCCTTCGCCCTGTTGCCCGAGTGCATCGCTTTCGCCCTGGTGGCCCACCTCAATCCGCTGATGGGGCTCTATGGCGCGTTCATCATCTGCACCCTGACCGCGCTGTTCGGCGGGCGACCGGGCATGGTGTCCGGCGCGGCCGGCTCGATGGCCGTGGTGATCGTCGCGCTGGTGGTGCAACACGGCGTGCAGTACTTGCTGGCCACGGTGTTGCTGGGCGGGCTGATCATGATGGCGTTCGGGCTGCTCAAGCTCGGCAAGCTGGTGCGCATGGTGCCGCACCCGGTGATGCTCGGCTTCGTCAACGGCCTGGCGATCATCATTGCCCTGGCGCAACTGGAGCACTTCAAGGACGGTGAGGCCTGGCTGAGCGGCACGCCGCTGTACATGATGCTTGGCCTGGTCGCGGTGACCATGGCCGTTGTCTACGTGCTGCCGCGCCTGACCCGCACCGTGCCGCCGGCGCTGGTAGCGATTCTCGGCGTGGGCCTGGCGGTGTATCTGCTTGGCTTGCCAACCCGCACCCTGGGCGACATGGCGCACATTGCCGGTGGCTTGCCGACGCTGGCGCTGCCGGACATTGCGTGGAACCTGGACACCCTGCGCATCATCGCGCCCTACGCGATCCTGATGGCGCTGGTCGGGTTGCTGGAAACCCTGTTGACCCTCAACCTCACCGACGAAATCACCGAGAGCCGTGGCTACCCGGACCGCGAGTGCGTGGCGCTGGGGGCGGCGAATGTGGTGTCCGGTGCATTCGGCGGCATGGGCGGTTGCGCCATGATCGGCCAGACCGTGATCAACCTCAGTTCCGGCGGCCGCGGGCGCTTGTCCGGGGTGGTGGCCGGGGTGTCGATCCTGCTGTTCATCCTGTTTCTGTCGCCGCTGATCGAGCGCATTCCATTGGCCGCGCTGGTCGGGGTGATGTTCGTGGTGTCGCAACAGACCTTTGCCTGGGCCTCGTTGCGGGTGCTGAACAAGGTGCCGCTCAACGACGTGCTGGTGATCATCGCGGTAACGGTGATTACCGTGTTCACCGACCTGGCCACCGCGGTGCTCTGCGGCATCATCATTGCGGCGCTGAACTTTGCCTGGCAACAGGCCCGCCAACTGTATGCCGACAGTCATCTGGAGAACGACGGCAGCAAGCTGTACCGGGTGCATGGCACGCTGTTCTTTGCCTCGACCACACCCTTTCTCAATCAGTTCGATCCGGCCAACGACCCGGCGCAAGTGACCCTGGATTGCCGTCACCTGAGCTTTGTCGACTACTCGGCCATCGCCGCGCTGGGCACCTTGCGCGAGCGCTACGCCAAGGCCGGCAAGCACTTGCGAGTGCTGCACTTGTCCGAGCGCTGCAAGAAATTGCTCAAGCGCGCCCGGATGCAGCACGACTGAGGTCAGTCATTCGATCTTTCCCACGCTGAGCGGGGAAAGATCGGCCTGTCGGCGATGAAAATTCGTACGGCCGACTTTCATAATTCGCGACACGCCATGCCTCTGTGCGACATCCCTTACCTCTGCACGAAAATTACTTTCACCTCGTTTGAAAATCACCTGCCGAAATGTTTTAAGAGTTTCACAAATATTTCGACGTGACCCTCTCGAGGAGTACCGCATGACCCTGTCCTTCGGCTATTGGCTGCTGGTGTATGCCGCCGTTGCCATCATTGCGCTGATCGTTCTGATCGCCCGTTACCGGCTCAATCCGTTCATTGTCATCACCCTGATTTCCCTTGGCCTGGCGCTGGTCGCCGGGATGCCTCCGTCCGGCGTAGTGGGGGCGTACGAGGCCGGTGTCGGCAAAACCCTGGGGCACATCGCGCTGGTGGTGGCGCTGGGCACCATGCTCGGCAAGATGATGGCCGAGTCCGGCGGCGCCGAGCAGGTGGCGCGGACCTTGATCGACCGCTTTGGCGAGAAGAACGCGCATTGGGCGATGGTGACCATCGCGTTTCTGGTGGGGCTGCCGCTGTTTTTTGAAGTGGGTTTCGTCTTGCTGGTGCCGATTGCCTTTACCGTGGCGCGGCGCGTGGGCGTGTCGATCCTGATGGTCGGCTTGCCGATGGTCGCCGGGCTCTCGGTGGTGCATGCGCTGGTGCCGCCGCACCCGGCGGCGATGCTGGCGGTGCAGGTGTATCAGGCGTCGGTGGGGCAGACCTTGATGTACGCGATCCTGATCGGTATTCCGACCGCGATCATTGCCGGTCCCCTGTACGCCAAGTTCATCGTGCCGCGCATTCAATTGCCGGCGGAAAACCCGCTGGAGCGTCAGTTCCTCGAGCGTGAACCCCGCGACAGCCTGCCGGGTTTCGGCATCACCATGGCGACCATCCTGCTGCCGGTGGTGCTGATGCTGATCGGCGGCTGGGCCAATCTGATTTCCACGCCGGGCAGTGGTTTCAACCAGTTCCTGCTGTTCATCGGCAACTCGGTGATCGCGCTGTTGCTGGCCACCTTGCTGAGCTTCTGGACCCTCGGCCTGGCCCAGGGCTTCAACCGCGAATCGATCCTCAAGTTCACCAACGAATGCCTGGCGCCGACCGCGAGCATCACCCTGCTGGTGGGCGCCGGTGGTGGCCTGAACCGGATTCTGGTGGACGCCGGCGTCACCGATCAAATTGTCGGCCTGGCCCACGAATTTCATCTGTCGCCGCTGTTGATGGGCTGGCTGTTTGCTGCGCTGATGCGCATCGCCACCGGTTCTGCCACTGTGGCCATGACCACGGCTTCAGGAGTGGTCGCACCGGTGGCCATTGGTCTGGGTTATCCCCATCCGGAGCTGCTGGTGCTGGCGACAGGCGCCGGGTCGGTTATCTTTTCCCACGTTAACGACGGCGGTTTCTGGTTGATCAAGGAATACTTCAACATGACCGTTGCCCAAACCTTCAAGACCTGGACCGTGCTCGAGACGTTGATCTCGGTCATTGCCTTCGGACTGACCGTTGGCCTTTCCTACCTGATTTAGCCGGAGCCACTTGCATGGACATCCTCTATCAGATCCGCGCCCGCCAGGATTCCTTCAGCGCCGGTGAAGGACGCATCGCCCGCTTGATGCTCGACGACGTAGGCTTCGCCGCCTCCGCCAGCCTCGATGAACTGGCGCTGCGGGCAGAGGTCAGCAGCGCCACGCTGTCGCGTTTCGCCCGTACGGTCGGTTGCAAGGATCTGCGTGATTTGCGTTTGCAACTGGCCCAGGCCAGCGGTGTCGGCAGCCGTTTTCTCGACCCGGCGGGCACCCCCGAGCAGTCGGCGTTCTACGGGCAGATTGTCGGTGACATCGAATCCACCTTGCGCCAGCACCTGGCGGCATTCGATGAGTCGCGTTTCGCCGATGCGGTAAAACTGCTGGGCAAGGCGCGGATGATCCACGCCTTCGGCATGGGTGGCTGCTCGACCCTGTGCAGCGATGAACTGCAAGTGCGCCTGGTGCGCCTCGGGTATCCGATCACGGCGTGCCACGATGCGGTGATGATGCGCGTCACCGCCGCCAGCCTCAGTGCCGAACAGGTGGTGATTGTCTGCTCGCTGACCGGGATCACCCCGGAACTGATTGAAACGGTGGAGCTGGCGCGCAACTACGGCGCGCGCATCCTGGCCATCACTCGCGGCGATTCGCCGCTGGCGCAACTGGCCGACATCGTCCTGCCGCTGCAAAGCGCCGAAACCTCGTTCATCTACAAACCCACGGCGGCGCGCTACGGCATGCTGCTGGCCATCGATGTGCTCGCCACCGAGCTGGCCCTGGCCAACCCTGAAGACAATCAAGAACGTCTGCGGCGGATCAAACTCGCCCTCGACGAATACCGCGGCGGCGACGATCACTTGCCGCTGGGAGACTGACATGCAGTACGACACGCTGATTCGCAACGCCCTGATCATCGACGGCAGCAACAGCCCCGGTTACCCCGCCGACGTGGCCATTCTCAACGGGCGCATCGAGCGTATCGGCGACTTGCGCGATGCCCGTGCCAACGAAGAAATCGACGCACAGGGCCATGTGCTGGCGCCGGGTTTCATCGACGTGCACACCCATGACGACACCGTGGTCATTCGCCAACCGCAGATGCTGCCCAAGCTCAGCCAGGGCGTGACCACGGTGATCGTCGGCAACTGTGGGATCAGTGCCTCGCCCGTGAGTTTGCGCGCTGATCCGCCGGATCCGATGAACCTGCTCGGCACGGCCGCTGCATTCGTTTATCCGACCTTCCGCGACTATCGGGCGGCGGTCGAAGCGGCGAACACCACGCTGAACGTCGCCGCTTTGGTGGGGCATACCGCGTTGCGCAGCAACCACCTCGACGATCTGTTGCGCACCGCCACAACCGAAGAAATCGCCGCGATGCGCGAGCAACTGCACGAGAGCCTTGAAGCCGGTGCGCTGGGCCTGTCCACCGGCCTTGCCTATGCCAGCGCCTTCTCGGCATCGACCGATGAAGTGATGCAACTGACCGAAGAGTTGACCGCGTTCGGCGCGGTCTACACCACCCATTTGCGCAGTGAATTCGAGCCGGTGCTGGAGGCCATGGACGAGGCGTTCCGGATCGGTCGCCATGCGCAAAGCCCGGTGATCATTTCCCACCTCAAATGCGCCGGAGCGGGTAACTGGGGGCGCAGTCCGCAATTGCTGGCGTCCCTGGAAGAAGCAGCGAAATCGCACCCCGTGGGCTGCGATTGCTATCCCTATGCCGCGAGTTCATCGACCCTGGACCTCAAGCAGGTGACCGATGCCCACCGCATCACCATCACCTGGTCGACGCCGCACCCGGAGATGGGCGGCCGTGACCTGATGGACATCGCCGCCGAATGGAACCTGTCGTTGCTCGATGCCGCCCGCCAACTGCAACCGGCCGGTGCGGTGTACTACGGCATGGATGAGGCGGATGTGCGCCGGATCCTTGCGCATCCGCTGTCGATGGTCGGCTCCGACGGCTTGCCGGAAGACCCGTTCCCACACCCACGCCTGTGGGGCGCATTCCCCAGGGTGCTCGGACATTTCAGCCGTGACGTAGGACTGTTCCCGCTGCACACCGCCGTGCACAAAATGACCGGGCTGTCGGCGGCACGCTTCGGTTTGAAGGAACGCGGTGAAATCCGCGAAGGCCATTGGGCCGACCTGGTGTTGTTCGATCCGGCGACCATCCGGGATGTGGCTGATTTCAACGATCCACAGCGGGCGGCACAAGGCATCGAGGGTGTATGGGTGAACGGTGTGTTGAGTTACCGCGATGGCCAGGCCAACGGGCGCAGGGAAGGGCGGTTTTTGGCGCGGCAAGGGGATTTGCGTGACGGGTTTCATTGATTGGAGCGGGGCGAAATCGCTCCCCGTAGGAACTGCCGAAGGCTGCGATCTTTTGATCTGCATCACATGGTGGCAATGTGCAATTAAAGAAACCCCTCACCCAGCCGAATTGCTGACATCAAGCCCGGCCATCATTGCGGTTCGGCGGTTACGTATTTTGTAGGAGCGAGCTTGCTCGCGATGGACAAAAGAGCGCCGCGTTTATCCAGTAGAGACGCGTCATCGTTAACGACCATCGCGAGCAAGCTCGCTCCCACAGGTTTTCAATGTCTGGAAGCAATCCGATGAGCTTCGGCAAAACCACTCCGGTCCTGCGTATTTTCGACGAAGCCAAGGCAGTGGATCGAGACGGATGAGCTGGAGCAGTTTCAACAGCAACTGTTGGCCAGGGAATACAGGTTTTCCCATCCACAGATTCAGGCCATGCCCTGGGGCAGCCAGGACATGACCATCGCCGACCCGTTCGGCAATCGGCTGGTGTTCACCAACGCGATCAGTCTCTGAACCTACAACCCCTGAGCCTTCAGCCTTCGTTCGGCACCCGGTGGGTTTGGCGAAACTCGCCGGGCGGCATCCCGCGCCGGCTTTTGAACGTGCGGTGAAACGAGCGGGGTTCGGTGAAGCCCAGGTAGTGGGCGATGTCCTGGATTGGCAAGGCGCTGTTGAGCAGGTAATGCTCGGCCAGTTCCTGGCGCAGGTCGTCGAGTATCTGTTGGTACGACGTACCGGCCTGATGCAGCTGGCGTTGCAGCGTGCGCACGGACACGGCGAGATGCTCGGCCACCTGCTCCTTGCGTGGCAGGCCCTCCTTGAGCAGTTGGCGCAGGATGCTTTTGACCCGCTGTTCCAGCGATGCGTCCTCCAGTGTGGCCATCAATCCCTGGGCATGCTCTTCCAGGGTGCGCAGCAATTGCGCATCGGCCTGGCGCAAGGGCAACTGCAAATACGGCAACGGCACAATCAGCGCCGAATAAGGCTGGTCGAACAGTACCGGGCAGTCGAAGAACTGCTCGTACTCTGCCAGCGTCGTGTCGGCCGGGCAGGCATGTTCCAGCCAGACGGCGGCCGGCGACAGTTGCGTGTCGGCGATCCAGCGCGCGTACTGCAGCCAGGAGCCGAGCACGTTTTCCACCAGGTGCCGGCGAATTCGCGGGCGTTGATGACGGCAGGTCCAGATCAGGTGCACGTCGCTGCCTTGCACCTCGGCGCGGCTGACACCCATGTCTCCCACCAGTTTCTCGAACGGCATGATGCGGCTCATCGCATCGCCCAGTGTCGCGCAGTTCATGGTGATGTAACCCAGCACGCTCCAGGAGTTGGGCAACACAAAACGCGCGGCGTTGAGACCGAACAACGGATCGCCCGAGTGTTCGCAGAAATAATCGAGCAGCCGTTCATGGGCTTCACCGGGCAACCGCAGGCTGTTGTCACTCAATTGCTGTGCCTGCAACCCGGCAGCCGTCAACGCAGGCTCGATGGCCATGCCCAGTTGCTCGGCATGACGCAGGTATTTGAGCAGCGGCGGAACGGAAGTGAAGCCCAGGGATTGCATGATCGTATTCCTTTGATCAAGGCCCGCGTGCGCGGATGAATGCCCTGAAAGGTAATTTGAAACCACGGCTAAAGTAAATGGCTGACGCCTGCGCGACGTTTGACTCAATTGGCTACTCGAACTGGCCCGATGCGACCGTGACACTTTCCGGCGGCTGACTAGTATGGGGGCCTGAAATATCACTGATAAGAACCGCAAAAGGACACACGCATGCGACGCTGGAACGGCTGGGGAGATGCAACCACGGTGGTCGAACTGCCGGCCCAGGGCGCGAGTTTTCTCGCCCGGCGGGTAGGTGACGGTCGAGCGCTGCCCGACGCGACGCTTGAGACGGCATTGGCCCGCGTACCCCCGTCGCGGTTGCAGCAACACTTCCTGTACAGCGTGGATGCCCATGATCGCTTGCTGCATGCTCGCGGCCAGAGCCTGCCGGACTGGCTGGCGTTGCGTGAGGGCGAGCTGGGCAATTATCCCGACGCCGTGGCCTATCCCACGAGCGCTGAACAGATTCGCCGTTTACTGCTGCTCGCCCATGAACAGGACCTGTGCCTGATTCCCTATGGCGGCGGCACCTCGGTGGCCGGTCACATCAACCCGCCGAGTTCTGCGCGACCGGTGGTGACGGTTTCCCTGGCCCGCATGAGTCGCCTGCTGGACCTCGACGAAGAGAGCCTGCTGGCCACTTTCGGCCCCGGCACCAGCGGACCGCAGGTGGAAAGTCAATTGCGCGCCCGTGGTTACACCCTGGGGCACTTCCCGCAGTCGTGGGAGCTGTCGACTCTGGGCGGTTGGGTCGCCAGCCGCTCCAGTGGCCAGCAGTCATTGCGCTATGGGCGGATCGAGCAACTGTTCGCCGGCGGGACCCTGGAAACCTTTGCCGGACCTTTGGAAATACCCTCCTTTCCGGCCTCGGCGGCCGGCCCCGATCTGCGCGAGGTGGTGTTGGGCTGCGAGGGCCGTTTCGGGATCATTTCCGAGGTCAAGGTACGGGTCAGCGCACTGCCCGCCGATGAACGTTTCTACGGGGTGTTCCTGCCCGATTGGCCCAAGGCGCTGCAAGCCATCCGCCAGTTGGCCCAGGCGCGGGTGCCGCTGTCGATGCTGCGCCTGTCCAACGCGGTGGAAACCGAAACCCAGTTGGCGCTGGCCGGTCACCCGCAGCAGATCGCCTGGCTGGAAAAGTACCTGGCCCTGCGCGGCGCCGGCGAGGGCAAATGCCTGCTGACGTTCGGCGTGACCGGCAACCGTCGGCAAAATGCGCTGTCCCTGCGTCAGGCCCGGCAGCATCTCAAGGCGTTCGGCGGGGTGTTTACCGGGACCTTGCTCGGCAAGAAGTGGGCGCAGAACCGCTTCCGCTTTCCCTACCTGCGCGAGAACCTGTGGAACGCCGGTTACGTGGTCGACACCCTGGAAACGGCCACCGACTGGAGCAACGTCGATAACCTGCTCACTCTCATCGAAAGCAGCCTGCGTGATGCCTTGGCAGCGCAGGGCGAACGGGTCCATGTGTTCACCCACCTGTCCCACGTCTACGGCGAAGGATCGAGCATCTACACCACCTATGTGTTTCGCCCGGCGGCGGATTACCCCGCCACCCTGGCGCGCTGGCAGGCACTCAAGCAGGCGGCCAGCCAGACCATCGTCGACAACCACGGCACCATCAGTCACCAGCATGGCGTGGGCAAGGACCACGCGCCGTACCTGCTGCGCGAGAAGGGCACGCTGGCGATGGACACCCTGCAGGCACTGAGTCGGCACTTCGATCCGGCCGGGCGACTGAACCCTGGCACGCTGTTGCAGGAGTGACGGCCATGAGCCTGGACTGGAACGCGGCGTGGCGTCAGCAGGTGCTGCCGACGCTGGCGGCTGAAACCTGGGACCTGATCGTCATCGGCGGTGGCATCAGCGGCGCCGGCATCCTGCGCGAAGCCGCGCGCCGAGGGTGGCGTTGCCTGCTGCTGGAGCAGCGCGATTTCGCCTGGGGCACCTCCAGCCGCTCTTCGAAAATGGTCCATGGCGGCTTGCGTTACATCGCCAAGGGCCAGTGGCGCCTGACCCGCGATTCGGTACGTGAACGCCAGCGCCTGCTCGACGAAGCGCCGGGGCTGGTGGAGCCGATGAGTTTCATGATGCCGCATTACCGTGGCGGTTTTCCCGGACCGCGGGTGCTGGGTGGTTTGCTGTCCATCTATGACGCGTTGGCCGGGCGGCGCAGCCATCGCTTTCATGACGCGCAGCAACTGCGGTATCTGGCGCCCGGGGTGAAGGAAGATGACCTGCTGGGCGGCACCTGTTTTGTCGATGCGCTGACCGATGATGCCCGCCTGGTGATGCGCGTTCTGGGGGAGGCCCGGGCCGACGGCGCCGTGGTGCTCAACGGCGTGCGCGTGCAGCAATTGCTGCGTGAGGAGGGGCGCGTTTGCGGGGTTCAGGTCGAAGACTGCGAGGGGGGCGGATCACTGACAGTGCGTTGTGGGGTGTTGGCCGTGGCCACCGGCGCGTGGGCCGAGCGCTTGCGCCTGCCCGATGCGCCTCGCCAGTTGCGCCCGTTGCGTGGCAGTCATCTGTTGTTGCCGGGCTGGCGCCTGCCCGTGGCGCAAGCCTTCACCTTCCTGCACGAGCGCGACCGTCGCCCCGTGTTCGTTTTCCCTTGGGAGGGTGCCACGGTGGTCGGCACCACGGACCTCGATCATCGCGAGGATCTGGATCAAAGCGCGAGTATCAGCGCCGAGGAGCTCGACTATCTGCTGGCGGCGTGTACTCAACAATTCCCCGGCGCCGAAGTGGTCGCAGCCGATGTGCTGTCGACCTGGTCGGGCGTGCGCCCGGTGGTGGGCAGCGTGGCGGGTGAACTCAAGCCGTCGAATGAAACCCGTGAGCATGTGCTGTGGCAGGAGCCGGGTTGCGTGACCCTGGCCGGCGGCAAGCTGACCACCTTTCGCCCGCAGGCGATCGAGGTGCTCAAGGCCTGCGCGAGCATGCTCGAGCGGCCCTTCAATGATGACGCCGCGCCGGTTTTCGCCGTCGTGCCGCCGCTGGCGATACCGGGGCTCAGCGCCAGCCAGTGGCGGCGCGTGGCCGGGCGGCATGGCCGTGACCTGCCGAGGCTGGCGCAACTGATCGCCCGATTGGGCCATGAAACGGTAGGCAGCACGGACACCTTGTGGGCGGAACTGGCCGTTGCCTGCGAGGCGGAAATGGTTCTGCATCTCGATGACCTGCTGCTGCGTCGCACCCGTCTGGGCCTGCTGCTGCCGCGTGGCGGCGAGGATTGTTTCGCGGCCATTCGCCAACTCTGCCAGCCACGACTGGGCTGGGACGATGAGCGTTGGCAGCAGGAGATACAGCGTTATCGGGCGTTGTGGCAACGCCATCACGGATTGCCGGATGCCACGCATTGATGCCCATTGAAGAGAGCTCCATGGATAACCACCCGAACAAGCGTTACCTGTTGGCCATCGACAATGGCACCCAGAGCGTGCGCGCGCTGCTCTTCGACCTGCAGGGCAATCTGCTGGGCAAAGGCAAGGTCGAGTTGCAGGCCTATTATTCGGCACAACCTGGGTGGGCCGAGCAGGACCCGGAATATTACTGGGAGAAACTGGGTGAAGCCTGCCAGCAGGTGTGGCAGCAAACCGGGATCGATCGCTCGCAGATTGCCGGCGTGTCCCTGACCACCCAACGCGGCACGGTGATCAACGTCGATGCCCAGGGCAAGCCTTTGCGCCCGGCCATTCTGTGGCTCGATCAGCGTCAGAGCGAAGTCGAAGGCGGTATCAAGGGACCGTGGGGCTGGTTGTTCAAACTGGTCGGCGCGCAAGCCACGGTGGACTACTTCCGCGCCCAGGCCGAGGCCAACTGGATCGCCCGCCACCAGCCTGAGGTCTGGGCGGCGACCGACAAGTTCCTGCTGCTCTCGGGGTTTCTCACCCATCGTCTTTGTGGGCGCTTTGTCGATTCCGTGGGGTGTTGCGTCGGTTACTTGCCCTTCGACTTCAAACGCCTGAAATGGGCCGCACCCACCGACTGGAAATGGCAGGCGCTGGCGGTGCGTCCCGAGCAACTGCCGAGCCTGCACAAGCCCGGTGAAACCCTCGGCTACATCAGCGCCGAGGCCAGCCGCCACACCGGCATTCCCGAGGGGCTGCCGCTGATTGCCGCGGGTGCCGACAAGGCTTGCGAAGTCGTGGGTTCCGGCGTCGTCGACGCCAGCACCGTGTGCCTGTCCTACGGCACCACGGCGACGATCACCAGCACCCGCTCGCGCTACCTGGAAATCGTCCCGTTGATTCCGCCTTACCCGTCGGCGGTGCCGGATCAATTCAACTGCGAGGTGATGATCTATCGCGGCTACTGGATGGTCAGCTGGTTCAAGAACGAGTTCGGCCTGCGGGAAATGCAGCAGGCCAAAGCCCAGGGCGTGGAGCCCGAGCAACTCTTCGATGCGCTGGTCGAGGCCGTGCCGCCGGGCTCCATGGGGTTGATGCTGCAACCCTACTGGTCGCCCGGCATCCGCGAGCCGGGTGTGGAAGCCAAGGGCGCGATGATCGGCTTCGGCGACGTGCATACCCGCGCGCACATTTACCGGGCGATCCTCGAAGGCCTGGCGTATGCCTTGCGTCAGGGCATGGAGAAGATCGAGAAGCGTTCGGGTGTCTCCGTCACGCGCTTGCGCGTCGCCGGTGGCGGCTCCCAGAGTGATGCCGCGATGCAACTCACGGCGAACATTTTCGGCCTGCCGGCCGAGCGTCCGCATGTCTACGAAGCCTCCGGCCTGGGTGCGGCCATTTGCTGCGCGGTGGGGCTGGGGCTGTACGCGGATTTTCCCACGGCGATGGCCGCCATGACGCGGGTCGGTGCGGTCTTCCTGCCGCAACCCGAAGCGCAACAGGTCTATGAGCGACTGTACAAAGAGGTCTACCTGCGCATGTATCGACAGCTCAAGCCGTTGTACCAGAGCATCCGCAAAATCACCGGTTACCCCGCCTGAAAGCCCCCTTGTAGGAGCTGCCGAAGGCTGCGATCTCTTGATCTTGCTTTTAAAAGATCAAGATCAAAAGATCGCAGCCTTCGGCAGCTCCTACAGGGGAATGTGGCGCTATCGGAGAACTTTTCTGGTGAGATTGGACAGTGTCAGGGGCAGGGTCGGTTGTTAGGCTCAACCCTCACTGCACATCCAATAAGAACCAGGCAATGAAGCTGACATTCCTCCTGCTGCTGCTTTGTGGAACGGCGCCGATGGCATGGGGCTGGTCCAACCATACGGTGGGCAGCTACCTGGCGTTGCAGGACCTGCCGGCCTTGCGCGACGCACCGCAGGTCGACGTCGAGCCTTTGGAACAGTTTCTCTCGCAACAATACGAGGCCGTGAGCGCGTTGCTCGACGAGCAGGAGCGCTTCGCCCGCGAGCACTTCGCCCAGTACCCGCCGCGCCCCGACAACCTGCGATTGCCAGCCGTGCCGGGGGACAATCTGCGCCACGACTTCCTCACCGCACTGCGCATCAATCCCGGGATTCATCTGGCGATGGTCATCCAGCCGATGCCGGGCAAGGATCAACCCGAGCGTGAACACCTCAGGGCCGAGCAGGTCATGGTCGAGCAGACGCTGTCACCGTGGAATCGCCAGCGCTTCATCGTCGTAGCTGACCACGAACAAGTCGCGCCCCTGGCCGTGTTGGCCAGCGCCGCCGATGAGCCGGATTACGGCCACGACATCAACCTGTTCATCGACAACCCCGGCGACGTCGGCGCGCTGTACGGCTTCGGCCCGCAGCCGTTCGGTGACGCGCGGTTTCAGTACAGCTCCCAGGCGCCGTTCCACATGGGGTTCTTCCATGAAAGCCCGGTGGTGTACGCCGCTGCCGGATTTCTCGAACGCAGTTGGCCCGACTGGCGCGCCTATCAATACATGGGATTGGCGCGACTGGCCTTTGCCTCCGGTCATCCTTATTGGGGTTATCGCTTTCTCGGCTGGGGCCTGCACCACATTCAGGACCTGACCCAGCCTTATCACGCCAAGCCACTGCCCGGTGTCGACCTCGCCAGCCTTCTTCTGCTGGAAGGCAAGGCACTGGCGGGTTTCGCGGCTTTCCAGCACATTGGGATCCTAAGCTTAGAATTCCACGTGGACAAGTTGTCGCG
>JADMIO011246874.1_pt1 | contig 46898 bp, 47 predicted proteins | sample 8958161 | NCBI WGS metagenome assembly JADMIO01 (sample SAMN16585339, study PRJNA669376) | soil metagenome | isolation source: Crop rotation soil | place: USA: Cullars Rotation, Alabama | collected 2011
CCGCTTCGAAATCGGCGATGTATCGCAAGCGGTGACGGTGACCGCCGATGCTTCCATGCTGGAGACCGCCACCGGGTCGAATGGCCAGGTGATCAACACGACGCAGATTGAAAATATGCCGCTAAACGGCCGAACGCCGCTGGTGCTGTCGCAACTCGCCTATGGCGTCATTCCCGCCAATGATCCCCGCAATGTGCGCCCTTTCGACAATGCCGGGCCGTCCGATTTCTCGATGGGCGGCGCGCCATCCCGAACCAATGAACTGCTGCTCGACGGCGCTCCCAACAGCAAAAGCAACCAGGTGTCGTACAACCCCCCTGTGGATGCTGTGCAGGAGATCAAAGTAGAGTCCTTCTCCACGGACGCGGCGTATGGCCACACGGGCGGCGGCACCGTGAACGTGGTGATGAAGAGCGGCACCAACGACCTGCACGGGACAGCATATTGGTTCAACCAGTCGGCGCGCTTCGCAGCCACGCCCTTCTTCACCAACCGTGCGGGCCAGCAGAAGAGTGAGCCGCTTTACCATCAGTACGGCGCTAACGCCGGGGGACCACTGATCGCGCCCAAGCTGTTCAATGGCCGCAACCGTGTGTTTTTCTTTGTCGCGTTCGAAGGCATGAAGAACGATCGTCCGGGGCCGAGCACCGTCACGGTGCCCACGGCAGACGAGATGAAGGGCGACTTTTCAGGGCTGCTGCGCGCCGGCGCCAGCTATCAGATCTACGACCCGCTCACGGGCGTGCAGGAAGGCTCCCGGGTCCGGCGACAGCCCTTTGCGGGCAACATCATTCCGGCCAATCGCATCAGCCCGATTGCCAAGAACTACCTGCAGTTCTACCCCGCGCCCAATCAGGCGGGCCTCGTCGATGGACAGAACAACTACCTTGCTCCCATCGTGGAGCATAACAGTTTCGACAACGAAATTGGACGCCTCGACTTCAATCTGAGCCAGCGCAACAAATTCTTCTACAACTTCCGTCACAACAATCGAGATATCGACGCGCAAAATACTTTCCAGAACCTGGCGCAGGGCGAGCATTCCGCGCGCACCAATTGGGGCACTATTTTCGACGATGTATTCACGATCAACCCCACCACGGTGCTGAATACCCGTCTCGCTTGGAACCGCTACACCGTGCGGATTGGTCAGACCAGCGACGGCTTTGACATGACTACTTTTGGGTTCCCCGCCTCACTCGCCGCCGCCGCGACAAAGAAGATGTTGCCCTACATCGATCTGGACAGGTTCAACGATCTCGGCCATACCAACGGCAGCAATTCACCCGCGGATACGTTCCAGATTTTCTCGAGCGTCATGCACTTCGCCGGGCCTCATTCTTTGAAGGCCGGCGCCGACCTTCGGCTTTACCGCAACAACATCACGAACTTCAAGAACGGCAGTGGCTCTTACACCTTCCGGTCTGACTGGACGCGCGGTCCGCTCGACAACTCGACTGCCGCCCCCCTCGGTCAGGACTTTGCCGCATTTTTGCTCGGCCTGCCCTCCAGCGGCACGTTCGATGTGAACGCCGCCGGGAGTGACCAAAGCAGCTACTTCGCTCTGTTCCTTCAAGATGATTTCCGGGTGCGCCGCAATCTGACTTTGAACCTCGGCCTTCGCTATGAACGCGATCTCGCCGTAACCGAGCGTTACAACCGCGCAGTGCGAGGCTTTGACGCCACCGTTGCCAACCCCATCAGCGCCTCGGCGCTGGCAGCGTACCAGCGCGCTCCGATCCCCGAACTGCCTGCGTCCCAATTCCGCACGCCCGGTGGGCTGCTCTTTGCCGGCGCCGGAAACAGTGCGCTTTATTCGACTCCCGCCAACGCGTTCAGCCCCCGCATCGGCTTCGCCTGGAGTCTCAACTCGAAGACCGTGGTCCGCGGCGGCACGGGACTGTATTACTTCCCGATCTCCGCTTCGTACGTCCAAACGGGCTTCACCGCAACTACGCCCCTGGTCGCCACGCTGAACGGATACCTTTCCCCGGCGGCAACGCTTGCGAATCCTTTCCCTGGTGGCATTCAGCAGCCTGTCGGCGCAGCCGCGGGTCTATCCACTAACGTCGGCCAAGGCGTTTCCTTCTACGGCTCATCTGCCAATAACCCCTACAGCGCGCGCTGGGACCTGAATATCCAACGCAGCCTTACTCAAAACCTGGTGCTTGAGCTGGGTTACGTCGGCAACCATTCCGTTCATCTCGACACTACGAGCAACCTGAACGCCGTGCCGCGCCAGTACTACAGCACGTCCCTGGTGCGCGACCAGAACCTGATCAACCAGATGACGGCCAACGTCGCCAACCCGTTCGCAAACCTGCTCCCTGGCACCAACCTGAATGGTTCCACCGTGCAACGCAATCAATTGCTGAAGCCCTTCCCTGAATTCACCGGCGTGACTCAGTCGGGGAATTTAAACGACGGCAGTTCCTTCTTCAATATGCTGCAGGTGAGGCTGGAAAAGCGTTTTTCGCATGGACTGCAGGTGCTGGCCAACTACTCCTACTCCAAACTGCTGGAGATGCGCAGCCGCCTGAACGATACCGACCCGTACTTTGAAAAACGGGTGGCCGATGAGGATCGGCCGCAGCGGCTCATCGTAAGCGCCAGTTATCAACTGCCCTTCGCGAAACATAATCGATGGCTTGGCGGCTGGGTGGTCAACAGCATTTACACCAGGCAATCCGGTTCCCCACTCGCCTGGGGCAATGTGATCTATGTCGGCGGAGACCTGAACCTGAACCCGCGCGCCATTGACGGCGCGTTCGATACCACGCGCTTCAATCGCGTCTCGGCGCAGCAGCTTGACTGGAATATCCGGCAGTTTCCCACCCGCTTTAACAATCTTCGCGGCGATGGACCAAACAACGTGGATTTTTCCATCCTCAAAGACACCCGTCTGAAGGAGCGGCTGGTGCTGCAATACCGCTGCGAGTTTTTCAACGCGATGAATCACCCGGCGTTTCGGGATCCGAGCCTTTCCCCAACCAGTTCGGCGTTTGGAACCATCACCGCACAGGCGAATCTGCCGCGCTCGACGCAAATGGCGCTCCGGCTGAAATGGTAGCGACCGCGGAAACTCCTGCACGTTCGCGCGGATGCCGGCGTCATCACCAGTCAGTAAGGAGTGATATGCGTAATTGCATTTTGGCGCTGCTGTCCATCTGCGGAGTCTCGGTTCTGTGTTTAGGACAGGGGACGACGGAACCGCTCCGTCCCCAATCCATCCAGGTGATCCATGCGACGTCCCCGCAACAGTTTCAGGAACTGGCCACCATTCTGCGGCTCATCGTGGGCGCGGCCAGCGTGTCCTCGGAGCGGGCGCCGTCCTTGGAATTCAGCGGAACTCCGGACCAACTGCTGCTGGCTATCTGGCTGTTTCGATTCGTGGATTTGGAAAGCCCCACTGAAGACCGCACCCCGCACAGATACAAGCTCGCGGGGAAGGATGATGTCACATCCGTGATTCGTCTACCCGCCAAAACAACTCCGCAGGAAATGCAACAGTCAATTAGCGCCATTCGGTCTACCGCGGATTTGCAGCGCATCTATGTTTACAACACGGCAAAGGCCATCTGCATGCGCGCCTCGGAGGCCCAGATTGCTTTGGCTGAATTCCTTCTCGAACAGGACGGCAAAGCGGCTGACGCCTCATTCGCCTACACAACCGACACGCGCGGCAGCACCGCGGTGCGGGTGTTCCATCCAAGGTCGCAGCTGTCACCGATGGAGGTGCAGGAGATGATCACCAGCATGCGAAGCATCGCCGATATCCAGCGGATCTTTGCCTATGGATCACCTCTCAGTATTGCTCTACGTTCAACGCCCGAATGTGTTGCCGCGGCCGAGTGGATTTTTCATGAGCTTGATGGGGTAGGCCGGCCCGAACCGCATACCGCAGCGTACGACCAGGCATTTCCAGGGGATCAGGTGGTTCGTATCTTCTACCTTCCCTCCGCCACGAACCGTGACTTGCAGCAGATAATGACCAATATACGGGTTAAGACGGGAATTCAGCGCTTGTTCGCCTACAATTCGCGACACGCGGTTCTCGTACGAGGCACACACGCGCAAGTGACACAGGCGGAACAGATGCTACAGTTTTGAAGAGGCGCCCTCACACGGGTGAGAGCGCCGGCGGGATTAACTGTGTACTTGCAGGTTGTTCTTCACACTGAACACGCCCGCAACCTGATTCGCGCGCATGTTCGCCAGATTACGATCCATTTCGGTACCCACCACGCCTTCGAGCGTCACATTACCATTTCTCACGATGATGTGGATCGGCGGGACTGCCTGTAAACCGTAGCGGTCGAGACCCGCATAACCATAGATCGAGCGGTATACCGCCAGACGAATGCGATCATCCATTGGGGAGAGCGGCAGCACTTCGATATCATTCATTACCCGGCGCACGCCTTCGATGTTCTTGACTACATTCTCTGCGTCGGACTTCAGAGTCGGCCGGGTAACCTGGCCAAGCAGTGTCACTGTATCGCCGTTTACACGGAATGCCAGGTTGTCAAACACGCCATAGTAGGGCAGCATCACAAGTTCGTGCCGCACTTCCCTTGCAATCCGATTCTGGTTATACAGCCCCGCGTGCGCCGCCACATTGCCGGTGTAACCGGCGGGTGTCCCCATGCTGGCCACGGGAACAGGCGGTGTATTCAAGCCGGAGCTGGTGTGGTGCTCTGAGCATCCGGCAGCCACCAGCGAAGCTACCGTGATTACCGTCACCTTTAACAGGTCTTGCATAACTCCTCCTGTTAAAGGCGACGATAGGAGATAACTAGTCGTTTCCGGAGATGTTCACCAGGCTGGCTTCACCTGTGCCCTTCAAAACGGCTTCTGCATCTGATTCGGTAAACTGCTCGACTTTTGCCGAGATATTCATTGAACAGAACTTCGGACCGCACATGGAACAGAAGTGCGCATCCTTGAAACCGTCTTCCGGCAATGTCTCATCGTGCATCGACTGCGCGGTTTCCGGATCAAGCGACAACGCGAACTGCTGCTTCCAGTCGAAGCGATAGCGGGCGCGGGAGAGTGCGTCGTCACGGTCGCGCGCGCCGGGACGATGGCGGGCTATATCGGCGGCATGCGCCGCAATCTTGTACGCGATAATGCCCTGCTTCACATCTTCGCGGTTCGGCAGACCGAGATGCTCCTTCGGCGTGACATAACACAACATGGACGCGCCGTACCAGCCGATCATCGCCGCGCCAATCGCAGAAGTAATGTGATCGTAACCGGGCGCAATGTCCGTCACCAACGGTCCCAGCGTATAGAAAGGAGCTTCATCGCACATCTGGTTCTCCTTTTCCACCTGCATCTGGATCTGATCCATCGGAATGTGTCCCGGCCCTTCGATCATCACCTGGACGTCGTATTCCCAAGCCTTCCGCGTCAACTCTCCGAGTGTCTTCAGTTCGGCGAATTGTGCTTCGTCGCTCGCGTCCGCCACCGAACCCGGTCGCAGCCCATCGCCCAGCGAGAAGCTGACGTCGTGCTTCTGGAAGATCTTGCAGATGTCTTCGAAGCACTCGTAGAGCATGTTCTGCTTATGATTTTTCACCATCCACTCGGCCAGGATGGATCCACCGCGGCTCACAATGCCGGTCACTCGGCGGGTGGTGAGCGGAATGTGCTGCACCAGCACGCCCGCGTGAATGGTCATGTAATCGACGCCTTGCTCGGCCTGCTCTTCGATTACTTCGAGCATCACCTGCGCGCTCAAATCCTCTACGCGCCGCACGCGCGAGAGTGCTTCGTAGATCGGCACCGTCCCGATCGGCACCGGGGAATTGCCGATGATGGACTTCCGTATCCGCGGAATGTCCCCGCCCGTGGAAAGGTCCATTACAGTATCTGCGCCGTACTTAATGCAGTATTCCAGCTTGTCGAGTTCTTCCTGAATGTTGGAGGTGGTAGCCGAGTTACCGATGTTGGCATTGATCTTGCACGTCGAATGAACGCCGATCGCCATTGGCTCCAGGTTCGCGTGATTGATATTCGCCGGGATGATCATGCGGCCGCGCGCAACTTCAGAGCGCACCTGTTCCGCCGGGAGCTTCTCTCGCTGCGCCACGTAGTGCATTTCTTCCGTGACGACGCCTTTACGGGCATAGTGCATCTGCGTGCGGACTTTGTCGTTCTTGCGTTTTTCGATCCACTCTGTGCGCATGGTATTCCCTCGATCCTTGGTATCGCTGCAGGTAACAGCCAATTATATCGTCTTGCCAATTGGCCCCGGGCCGTAGTCGTGTACCGCGTCACGGATACTCAGGCCCGCAACCTCAATGCGGCTCAAATCTGTGCTGCCGATGCCCTTTGCTTCCGCCAGCAGGAGCGAATTGTCGCCACGTATGAATGGCTTGTCGCCGCGCTTGGACTTCGGGTCGTAGCCCATCACCGCCATAGACACGGCATCCACGCAAACCGCATTGCGCCCCGCCAGCAAGAGCCCGGGTTTGATCAGTTGCACGCCAGGATTCCAGGGTCCTTCTCCACCGCGGATGGATTCCACGCCATCCACGATTGAGAGATCAATCGGCCGAACTGCTGCCAGATCAGCGACGATGCGAGGCACACGAAAGCCCGGGTCGCGCGGCGTGGTGGGATCGATCTCTTGCGCCACGCCTTTGGGCGGCGTGCGACTGCCGTTGTGACACACTGGACCGCGCTCCTGCTTTGGATCCTCATTGCCGCTCTCGCCGCAGTCGCCGCCGTAGAGGGAACACGGGGTAATGCCGAAGTTGTTTTTCAACCCCATCGTGACGCCGGCAATCCAGTGATTCTTCAGCTTCGAAATGGAAACATAACTATCGCAGTTCACAAATGTCTGGTTCAGGTGGTACGCAGGGAACATATATGCCCCGCCCGGCACTTTCACCGTCACGTACTTTGAACCGCGCCCCAGGTTCTGCGCGTTCTCCCATTCCACTTTGCAGCCGACGTTCTCGATGGCTTTGATATCCAATCCGTAGCGCGCCCACAAGTCCATGTCCTGTTGCGCCGGGAAGAACGTCTCCACCAGGCGGATGCGCTTGGCGCCGGCGCGCGCCAGCAGATGCGTTGTGGCAAGCACAGTATTGGGATGATTGCGATAGGGCAGCGCTCCCTGTGCCGGAAAACGCGATGGATTGCCCGTCAGGTTGAGTTTCACCACCACCGTCTTCCCTTTAGCGATGGGGCCTAGCCCGCCGATCTGGTCGAACATGCGGGCCAGTTTGACGTCGAGATCGTCGTCATAGTTATTGCAGCGTGCAATCGCCACCCTTGAAGCGGGCGCGGACTTGCTGTAACCCAATCCCGCCGCGGCCATGGTGCCGAGCGCGGTTCTTCTGGAGATCTGCATGGTGGCTCCTTTACCCTGACTTATTCAGACCGGTAAACCTTTAGATTGTACCGCCGCCCGCGCCATTCAATGGTATTCCCGAATGCCGAAGCGGCCATCGCGTACAGCCAAAGCCACGTCGCCACAGGCACAAGCCACACGTGCGCCGCCAAACCGATGCGGCGGCCAGGCAGCGCCAGTTGTGCTAGTTTGGCGCGCCGGTACCCCTTCCACATTCCCGGTGCCAGTTGCGCGGCCAGCAGCGCCAAGGCCCACGCATGCCCCAGGCACGCCGCCGTAATGCACGCTATCATGCCCGCACAATAGACGATGTGCGCCAGCAGCCCGGGAAGCCAAAGATGCGGGCTGTAGACGCGCGTGATCTTCATCTGCCGGCGTACCCAGCAAAGCAATTCGCACGCGCCGATGTGATCCGTTGACGCCACCGTCGCCCCCGGCGCGTACCGCACCTCCAGTCCGGCCGCCTTCACCGCGTGACTTAGGGCGTAGTCGTCGCTGACGGCTTCATCCCACGCGCGCGGCACGTTCACGGAGAAGAATGTCTCCTTGCGAATTGCCATCGCGCCGCCCCAGGCGAACGGACTTGTCCTTGGACCCAGCGTGCTTGCGATTGCTGCATTCCACACGCTCCGCAGCAGCGACCAGAAATCCCGAGGCTCCGGCACATACCAGCGATACCCTGTGCTCGCGCCGGCCGCGGAATCGGCCAGCGGCGCCACCAGGCTGGCCAGCCAGTGCGGTGGCACGCAGCCGTCCGAATCTGCGAATGCGAACACCTCTGATCCGCGCCGCGTTGCCCGTACCGCAGCCGTCAGATTCTGCACTTTCTCCGACGCTTCCGTCTCCGCCGCCGCCGTCAGCACTACTTTCACGCCGTCTGGCAGTACACCCCGCGGAATGTCCTTCGCAAATCGCGCCACTACGATCAGCTCGTATTCCGGGTAGTCCTGCGCTGCCAGCGACGCCAGGTTCTCCCGCAGACCCTCATCCGCGCCCTTCACCGGAACCATGAGGGATGCCGGGGGCAGGAAGGTAGTCGGGCGCGAAAGGCTCTCCCGCACGTACCGGGCACGCGCCAGTTCGCCGCGTAGCGAGGCCAACGCCAACAACAGAGCTGCAACCGTAACACACCAAAACCAGATCACTCGTTCCCAGTGTCATCCATTCGCGCAATTCCTACGTACACATGTTAGTATTACGATTTTGGAATTCGTAGCACGGGAGTGACGTGACCCGCACGGCTTTATTTCTTGTGGCAGCCCTGTGCCTTGCCAACGCCCAGGAACCGCTGCACACCACCATTGTCATCACGGCGAAGCCGGTCGAGCCCTCGGTGGACCGCCGTAACGCCGAAGTCTTTGATCGCACTTTGTTCTCCCGCGATGACCAGATCTTCCATGTGCTCGACGCGGGTATCAACGCCGGCCAGCACGAAGGCGGCGGCAAATCTGTTGAAATCCAGCGCTTCGGTTTCAACCTGGACCACGGGGGCGTAAACGGCGGCCTCAAGGTCCTGGTGGATGATGTTCAGCAGAACCAGACCACCCAAGGACACGGCCAGGGTTACCTGGGATCGCTGAAGTCGCTCACCCCGGAACTGGTTCAGGAAGTGAGTGTCGTCAACGGGCCTTTCAGTGCGGAATACGGCGATTTCAGCGGCCTCGGCGTGGTCCACATCCGCACCCGTGAAAATCTGCCCGACCAGTGGACGGCTCGGATGCAGGGCGGCTCGTTCAACACGCAGCGCGGATTTCTGGCCTTCAGCCCCGACCTTCGCCATACCGATGCGCTGATCGCTTTCGAGGGATCCCACAGCGATGGACCTTTTGAGGCGCCTGCACGCTACAACCGCAATAACCTGACTGGGAATTTCACACGGCATCTGACCGATCGCCGCGCCATCGGCTTCAAATTCAACGGCGGCCTGAATAGCTTCGACTCATCCGGTCAGTTGCCGCTCGACCGCGTGGCAGCCGGTCGCCTCAACCCGTTTGGATTTATTGACCCGACGGACGGCGGAAAGGTCCGCAGCGGCACCGCCGGTCTCTACTTCCGCCAGGATCTGGAAAACGGCGCCGCGCTGCGACTGGATGGTTTCGTCAGCAGGTCGCTCTTCGATCTCTATTCGAACTTCACGTTTTTCCTGAACGATCCAGAACGGGGCGACGGGATCCAACAGCATGACTCCAGACTGCAGGAAGGGGCCAATGCCCAGTACCAGCGGCCGCACAAAGTCCTGGGTGCGACGGCGCTCTTCACCGGCGGCGCCAATTACCACGACAATCAGGTGAATGTTGGTCTTTACCCGCGGGAGGGGCGGATTCCGCTCGGCGTCTTCACCCGCGCTAACGCTCGCGTCGCGAACGGCGCAGGCTATGTTCAGGAGAGCCTCAGTTTACTCTCCGGACGCGTGCTGCTTGGCGGTGGTTTGCGGTATGACGGTTTCCGGTTTACTGTCCGGGACCGCCTGATGGCGAATAATTCCGGCGCGGAAAATGCCGGCCGCGCGCAGCCCAAAGCGAGCTTGGCATTCACCCCATCCGCGCGCCTCCCCCTGACCCTTTACTGCAATTACGGTCGTGGGATCTCAACCACCGATGCGCGCGCCATCGTCCAATATCCGCAACAACAGCGGGTCGCTACCACGGACTTTTACCAAGTCGGCGCGTCTCACCATTTGGGCAGACTCTCTTTGAGCACCGACGCATTCTGGATCGACCGCTCGCACGAAATGGTGTACATTCCCGACGACGGTTCGTTCGAATTTAAGGGCCCGAGCCGGGCTTACGGCTTCGAGGCCAAGTTCTCCCTGGAACTGACCCGCCGCCTGTCTTTCAATGGCGGCCTCACCAAAGTCGCCAACGCCTTTTACCGCGGCACCGTGCCCCGCGAATACGTGGACAGCGCGCCGCATTTCGTCGCTAACGCCGGCCTCACGCTCTCGGGTTGGAAAGGCTGGAGCGGTTCTCTCCGCATGCGCGCCATCAATCACTACCGGCTGGATTCGCAGGACGCGCCCATCGCCGCGGCCGGCAGCACAGTCTTTGACCTGGGCATGTCGCGAGCTATCCGCCGTGGCATCGAGTTCAACTTCGCGCTCGACAACATGCTCGATCGCAGCTACTACGAAACTCAGAATTACTTCGTCTCCCGCCTACCCCGCGAAGCGGCCCTGGCTCGCATACACGGCACCCCTGGTTTCCCGCTCACCGCGATGGTCGGTTTCACTTTCCGCCTGAAGGGCAAGTAATTGCAGCCTTACTGCAAGAATTCGGAAATATGCGGCCGCCGATGAACGGGATGAACGCCGATCTAAAAGAGGCAACCCATCTGTCCTTCCTCGCGGTAGACATTTCCGTTCCGCCGCGAATCTACGATCCGCGCACGAACAGCGGCGCGATGGACACCATCGTCAATCCGCAGACGAAGAGCACCAGCATCACGATCAACAGCGATCGCACGCGGCTGTCCGCACCGGCAAACTCTTTCCACACGAGCAGGCCCCACAATGCGCTTACCAGGGTGGCGCCCTGCCCCACCGCGTAGCTGACCGCCGGCCCGACTTGCACCTTATCGGGTGCACTGGCCGCCGCGAAGTTTGCGATCGCCCCGAAAATCCAGATCAATCCGCCGGCTACGCCCAACAGATGCTGCCGGGCGGTGCCCTTGAAGTAATCGAAAATCTCCACCGGCTGGCCTTCCACCGGAAGGTTCATGAAAAACAGGTTGAAGATAAAGGTAGAGAGGAAGACGCCAACCGCAAATACCACGCCTACCGCGTACGGGCCCAAGCCGAATTCGCCGGCCTTCCCCATCTCCACCAGCGGGAAGAACGATCCCATCAGAATGCCGCTGAGGATGCAGATGATCACGCCTTTCGGGCTCACCTGGTGTTTGGTGGATTTCGTTTTCCCCTGACGCGCCAATTCCTGGAACCGTTGCCTCGCCAGCGCCCTATACGCCATGGCATCGACCACAATTGCCGTCGCCACTACCCCACACCCCGCGAACAAGAGAATCGGATTTGCGGCCGGCCGAATCAGGTAATTCCAGACCACCCCGATCACCAGCGCGGTACCAATACCAACCGGAAAGGCCACGGCCATGCCAGCCAGGGAAATGGCGGCCACCAGCAGCATGTTGGCAAGATTGAAGACCACGCCGCCGGCGAAGCCGAAAACCCAGCTCCGCTTGCCTGCCAGTGCCATGTTGTCCAGAAACGGCCATGGATCTTCGCCCATCGAACCAAAGGTGAATGCCAGCACCAGGGCGCCCAGCAGAACTCCGAAGGCATAATCGAAGTAGAAAAGCTCGAAGCGCCACTTGCCGGCCATTTTATAAGTGTTGGCCCAGGATCCCCAACACAACATGCTGAACAGGATGAGTATGAGGGCGGCGAGATAGGTCTGAGGTATGATCATGTCGGCAGCAAAGGCAGATTACAACGATAAACCGCTTACGGTCAAGGTATTCAGGCCATTCCAGCAGGCTCGATTACCGCCGACATTGATCCCTTCGATCGCGTCAGTCGCCAATCCGCTCCATAAGCATGGATCTGGTCCCGCGCGAACTCGGCCTGCGGCAGTTCGCAGGTAATTAGCACGGTCCGGCCGTTCGCATCCACTTCCTTGGCATGCTGGTAGGCCTGCCGGAGCGTGAAAATGAACAGCTTCTCCAGCATCTCGATGACGTAGTCATAGGTGTGGTCGTCGTCATCCAACAGCACCACATTGTACAGGGGCACCGGCGCTTGTACCCGCTGCGCCTCGGTTTCCTGAATCGGCGAAATCTTCGGCATAGGGGCTTACTGTGCGCCTCTCGAAAGCAGCATTGTCTTCGCCGTGTGAAAGATGATGTACCAATCCAAAGCTTGGGACATGTTCTTGATATAGTACAGGTCGTATTCGAGTTTCTTGATGGTATCTTCCATCGTATCGCCGTACTTATGATTCACCTGCGCCCAGCCCGTGATCCCGGGCTTTACGCAATGCCGCTGGTTATAGTACGGGATTTGCTCCGACAACGTTTTCACGAACTCGGGCCGCTCCGGCCGCGGCCCCACAATCGCCATGTCGCCTGCCAGAACGTTGAAAAGTTGAGGTAATTCGTCGAAACGGATCTTGCGCAGTACATTGCCGACTTTTGTGATGCGCGGGTCGTCCTTGCTCGCCCAAACCGCTCCCGTGCGTGCCTCGGCGTCCGCGAACATGGACCGGAACTTGTAAACGGTAAAGAGCCTGCCATCCAGGCCTACCCGAGTCTGCCGGTAAAGGATCGGGCCCGGCGAGGAGAGCCGTACTGCCAGCGCAGAGAGCAACATGAGCGGCGAAGCAAGAATGGCGCCGATAACCGCGATTGCCACGTTGAAGATGGTGTGTACCGCCAGGCTGCTCGGTCGAGGTCCTAGTTCCCCTGAGAAGATCAATTGCGAGGGGCGAAGTTCCTTCGTGCAGACGCGAGCGCAGACGGTTTCGTAAGTGCTTGCCGCTTCTTCAATGATGAACCCCGCAAAACGCAGTTCCAGCAGGGCCGCCACCGGCATCCGGGACCGGCGCTCCGTCATTCCTACCACGATCCGGCTGGGCCGCACTTGCGACGCAATCTCTACCAGGTCCTCAATCGGACCTAAGACCTTGAAGCGGCTCCGCATGGTCCCCGGCGGAATGCCGTCGTCAATGTGACCCGTCACCGCCAGGCCAAGTTCGGGATGTGTTTCGATATACTGAACAATCTCCTCTATCAGAGGACTGCCGCCTACAAACAACATCCGCTCCCGGCCCATCACCCCCAAAACGTAGTAGCTGTATAAACTTCGCCAAAGCAATACCAGTAGAACCACTAGGATGCTGCCGGGCAGCATTACCCGAACCGGCAGCCGGAGATCCCGGCTGACATAGCTGATCAGGCCTTGGGCTACGAACGCGATGCCGATAACTAGGCATAATTCCTGGACTAATAATATGCGGGATTTCACATATATTCGAGAATAGAGATCCTGGAAATGCAATCCGAGCAAAATGCTTATTGTCACCAGTGCAATTCGTAGAAGCCCGCCGTCGTACAACAGAAACAGGCTAGGATCCACGTCCAGGAAAAGGAAGCAGGCGAATATATAACAGAATGTGATGAGTAGCGTCTCGGATGCCAGCAAAGCCAGCACCCCTGTCGGAATATAGACGCGGAAGAGTCGAATCATTCGTTTTCGAAAACGCTCTCATTAGTTTAGATCAATTGAGCGGCGCGATGGGGCGGCGAATGGTTCGTTTTGTGGGTTAATCAGCAATATATCGGACGTGAACGGTCGTAGTTTAAGTGCTTGACAACAAAAGGAAAGCAGCGGTAACATGATAGCAGACCAAAACAGTCCGCATTCCATGCTCAAGCTGACCAAAAAAGCCGATTACGGTTTGATCGCTCTTCGCCACCTGGCGGCGAACACGCGCACCGGCGCGGCCAGCGCGAAGGAGATTGCGGATAGCTACCGGATTCCTTTGCCATTGCTGGCGAAAATCCTGCAGAAACTTACAAAATCCGGACTTTTGCAGTCGTTGCCGGGCACCAATGGCGGCTACAAGCTTGCCCGTGCGCCTCAGACCATCTCGGCCCTGGAAGTAGTTCGCATCATAGACGGGCCCATTATCCTGACCTCTTGTTTTACGCAGCACGGGGAATGCGATCAGACCACCACTTGTACGGTCCGTGAACCGCTGCGCCGGGTTCACGAATCCATTTTGCAACTTCTGGCGACCATCACCATCTCCGAATTGTGCGAAGGCGAGGGCCAGCACACCGGGCTGACCACTCTTACGCCCGAACCGGTTGTGCCTTTACACGTCCTATAGAGTAACCATGAAATCTCCTATCTATCTCGATAATCACGCCACAACGCCGCTGGACCCGCGAGTTCTCGACGCGATGATGCCCTACTTCACGGAAAAGTTTGGCAACGCGGCTAGCCGCAACCACGCGTTCGGCTGGGAAGCCGAACAGGCAGTGGATATCGCGCGCAAACAGATCGCCGACCTGATCGGTGCGACGCCGAAGGAAATCGTATTCACTAGCGGTGCCACCGAATCGAACAACTTGGCTATCAAGGGCGTAGCGGAAATGTATGCCGAGCGCGGCAACCACATTATCACCGCTGCCACTGAGCATAAGGCCGTGCTCGATACCTGTAAGCACCTGGAAAAACGAGGTTACCGGATCACCTACCTGCCGCTGAAGGCCGACGGACTGGTAGACCTGGACATGCTGCGTGAGGCGATCACCGATAAAACGATCCTTGTTAGCATCATGTACGCTAACAACGAAATCGGCGTGCTGCAGCCAATCGCGGAAATCGGTAAAATCTGCAAATCACGCAACGTTCTCTTCCATACCGACGGCGTGCAGGCGGTCGGCAAAGTCCCGGTTAACGTCATCAAAGACAATATCGACCTGCTCAGCCTGAGCGGGCATAAGATCTACGGACCCAAGGGCGTGGGCGCTCTCTACGTTCGGCGCAAAGGCCCTCGCGTTCAGTTGACCGCGCAGATGGACGGCGGCGGACACGAGCGTGGCATGCGAAGCGGCACTTTGAATGTTCCCGGAATCGTCGGATTGGGTGAGGCATGCGCCATCTGCCAGCGCGAGATGCCGGAAGAGGCGGCGCGCTTGGGCTCGCTTCGCGACAAGCTCAAGAAGAAGCTGGAATCCGAGCTCGATGAGGTGTTCATTAATGGCACCATGGAGCACAGGCTTCCCAACAATCTAAACATCAGCTTTGCCTATGTGGAAGGCGAATCGCTGCTGATGGGGATCAACGACATTGCGGTTTCGAGCGGTTCGGCCTGCACGTCCGCCACCCTGGAACCCAGTTATGTGTTGAAGGCGCTCGGTGTAGGTGACGATCTCGCTCATACGTCGATCCGCTTCGGTCTGGGCCGTTTCACCACCGAAGATGAAATCGACTATGTAGCCGATCGCGTGATCCAGGTAGTCAAGAAATTGCGTGAACTTTCTCCGCTCTATGAAATGGCGAAAGAGGGAATCGACATTTCGAAAGTGCAGTGGGCGGCGGAAGCACATTAGGCAGTTGGGTGCTGGGTGCTGGTCAGCGTTGTCAAAAGCTGCCGGCATAGGCCAGCCCCGGGATAAGAGAGAGTATGGGGGCGGGTTTGGATAGCCAGGTGTAGGGGCATTTGCCAGCACCCAGCACCCAAGACCCATCACCCGAATCGGAGATTCTATGGCTTACTCAGATAAGGTTCTCGACCATTACAACAACCCACGGAACGTGGGCTCGCTGGACAAGAATGACCCGAACGTCGGCACAGGGATGGTGGGCGCTCCCGAGTGCGGTGACGTCATGAAATTGCAGTTGAAGGTCAATGAAGAAACCGGCGTCATTGATGACGCTAAGTTCAAGACTTTTGGCTGCGGCAGCGCTATCGCCAGCTCCTCGCTGGCCACGGAATGGCTGAAAGGCAAGACCGTGGATGAGGCGTTGAAAATCAAGAACACCGATATCGTCAACGAGCTGAGCCTGCCGCCAGTGAAGATTCACTGCTCAGTACTCGCCGAGGACGCCATCAAAGCCGCGATTACCGACTACAAAACTAAGCAGGGATCGCGCACCACGGCCGATCAAAAGGTCGCGCAGTAGGCAACGATGATTAATGTGACTCCCAATGCGATCGCCAAAATCAAGGCGGCGTTCGCAAAAGAGGGTGTGGAAGGGGGTTTGCGGTTGGGCGTGCTCGGCGGAGGCTGTTCCGGTCTGAGCTACCAATTTAAGTTCGATACTCAGCCGCGCCCTAAAGATCGCGTGTTTGAATTTGACGGTGTAAAGGTCTTTGTGGACCCGAAAAGCCTGCTGTATCTCCACGGTCTGACACTTGACTACAAGGAAAGCCTGATGCAATCCGGCTTTGTGTTCGACAACCCGAACGCGGAAAAGAGCTGCGGCTGCGGGACGTCGTTCTCGGGCTGATGGAACACCTGACGAATTGTTGGAACTGCGGCAAGATCCCGGAAGAGGTCCATTTTTGTAGCTCGTGCCATAGTCTGCAGCCGCCCGCAACGAACTACTACGACTTCTTTGGTCTGGAGCACAAGCTCAACCTCAACCTCAGGGATCTCGAGAAGCGTTTCTATACGTTGAGCCGCAGATTGCACCCGGATGTCTATTTCCGGAGGCCGCCGAAAGAACGGCAATACTCGCTCGATGCGACCGCTATGCTGAACGACGGCTATCGCACGCTGCGCGATCCAATCTCCCGCGCCGAATACCTCTTGAAGCAGAACGGCTTCGACATCGGCGAGCAAAAATCAAACAACGTGCCGCCGGAGTTGCTCGAAGAGGTTTTCGAATTGAACATGGCGCTCGAGGAGGTTCGTTCCGGAGACGAGTCGGTGCGCCTGCAACTCGAGGAAGCGCGCGAGAAGTTCCTTACCATGCGCGACGACGTCGATGCGGAGCTGCAAGCCAAGTTCGAAGAATACGACCGCGCACCGTCACAAGACGTCCTGCGGGAGATCCGCTCTCTCCTCAATCGCAGGACCTATGTTCGCAACCTGGTCAACCAGGTTGAGGCTGCCCTGCAGCCCGTTTAATAATGTCCACCTCATTGTTCCAGATCGATTTCGGCAAGGAAAAACCTGAGCCCGTGGTTGGCATCGACCTCGGCACGACGAATTCCCTGGTCGCTTACATGGATCTTACCCATCCCCGGGTAATCCCGGGCGATGATGGCGACCAACTCGTGCCCAGCGTGGTTACACTGACCAGGAACGACCAGGTGCTGGTCGGTAACGAAGCGCGCAAAGCATTGATCACCGAACCGGAGCGCACCATCTACTCCGTAAAACGGTTGATGGGCAAAGGCTCGACCGATGTTGCCGATGAGCTGCGGCTGTTCCCCTTCCAGATCACGGAAGACAGCGACACCGTTATTCGTGTAAAGCTTGGCGATCGGACGTTCACGCCGCCTGAGATATCTGCCATCATCCTACGTCAACTGAAGAAGAACGCCGAAGCGTTTTTGGACCAAACGGTTACAAAAGCTGTCGTCACGGTGCCCGCTTACTTCAACGACGCGCAGAGGCAGGCGACCAAGGATGCCGGGCGCATTGCGGGTCTGGACGTTTTGCGCCTCGTGAACGAACCCACCGCGGCGGCCTTAGCCTATGGGCTGGACAAGCGGCGGGAAGGCATTGTCGCCGTTTACGATTTGGGCGGCGGCACCTTCGACATCTCAATCCTCAAGCTCCACGAAGGCATTTTCGAAGTGCTCGCCACCAACGGTGATACACACCTGGGCGGCGATGACATCGACAATCGCCTGATTCGCATTGCCCTCGAGGACATCCAGGCAGAGTGGGGGGAGAACATTTCACGCGACGGCGAGGCTGTCCAACTGCTTCGCCGCTCGGTGATTCAGGCCAAAGAACAGCTCTCGTTCGTTCCCTTCACCAACATTGAACTGGACTACAACGGCAAGCGGTATCAAAGGCAGATCACTCGGGAGTTGTTTGAAAAGCTGATCGCCGATATTGTAGACCGCACCCTTGGCCCATGTCGCGACTGCATCAAGGATGCGGGCGTACGCGTGGAACAGATCGACGAGGTCGTGTTGGTCGGCGGCTCCACCCGCATCCCGATGGTGCGGGATGCCGTGGAAAAACTTTTCCTGGCCAAGCCCCATACGGACCTTAACCCGGACGAAGTGGTTGCCCTCGGGGCGGCGGTCCAGGCAGGTATTCTCTCTGGGTCCGTCGAGAACAAACTGCTGCTGGATGTGACCCCGCTCTCGCTGGGCATCGAGACCATGGGCGGAGTGGTTTCGAAGATCATCCATCGCAATTCGACCATCCCGGCCAGTGCCACCGAAACCTTTACCACAGGGGTGGAAGGTCAGAAGAATGTGCTCATCCACGTCCTGCAGGGCGAACGGGAACTGGTGAAGGACTGTCGCAGTCTGGCGCGCTTCGACCTGAAGGACATCGATCCGGTGCCCGCCGGCATGGCACGCATTGAAGTGCGTTTTCTGATCGACGCGAACGGGATCTTGCAGGTGACCGCGCGCGACGCCCGGACGGGTAAAGAGCAGTCGGTCGAAGTCAAACCGACCTACGGGCTGACGGACGAGCAGGTGGAGGCGATGATCTCCGAATCCATCGATTTCGCCGAAGAGGATTTCAACGCCCGCCAAGTGCTGGAATCGCGGGTGGAGGCCGACACCATATTGGGGGCAATGGAGAAGGCGAAGCAGAACGAGGCGTGGGAAGAGCTAAGCGATGAAGAGCGGCAGCGGATCAACAATGCGATGAACCAGCTGCTACTGGTTTATCACGGCGAGAACCACCTGCTGATCCGCGCCAAGATCGACGAGTTGAATCAGGCGACACTGAAGCTGGCCGAAAACATGATGAATACGGCCGTCCGGGGCGCCCTGAAAGGCACCAAGATTTAGGAGATCGATTATGCCGGTAGGAATCACCTGGGACATGACCGAAGACATTGCGCTCGCCCTCGCAGAGATGTACCCCGATACCGACCCGCTCACCGTCCGCTTCACAGATCTGCACAAGTTCGTCACCGGCCTGGAAAATTTCAGCGATGACCCAAACAAATCGAACGAAGGCAAGCTGGAAGCGATCCAAATGGCTTGGTATGACGAGTGGAAAGAAAGCCGCGAAGCTTGAGGCAGCTTGTCTAGTCCAGAATAGGCCGCTGCCGGAATAGGTAGCCTTTCGGTCCGTGCCACTCCTGCCGGCGATCCAGAATCCAGTTTCTGAGCTTTTCACCGGGTACACGGTAGACACGCCCTCCCGAAATCACCTCAAACACCGAATTCCGCGTGGCAACCGGCAGTAACGCCGACCTATCCTTCTTGGCCTGGGTAAAATAAAGATGCGCCGCGTCATAGGTGCTGTCGGCAAGCACATCCAGACTGTGCCGTCTTCCCTCCGCGTCGATCAGGGTCACCGTACACCAGCGGCTCACGAGGTCAGAATAGCGAACAAATGGCGAATCTGTCTAGAAAAATCGCCATGCGAAACGGGGTGCGCCGGTTTGCTATACTATGGAGGACTTACCCCCGTAAGCTCCCGAAACTTTTATGCCCAAGCTGAAGACACATAAAGGTGCGTCCAAGCGGTTCAAGAAGACCGGCACAGGGAAGATTGTTCGCAATCATGCCTTTGGCCGTCATATCTTGACCTCGAAAGCGCGCAAAAGAAAGAGAAAGCTGCACAAGGACGTTGTTGCGGATCCTTCCAACGACGCCGCGTTGCAGCGGATGCTCCCCTACTAAAGGGAGTTCGCGTGTGGACGGAGCGCGTGGCACGTGCCCGATTCCGCCGCCAAATTGAAACAAATATAAGGAGACAAACGTGCCCAGAGTGAAAAGAGGCGCCCATCGCCGGGCGTCGCGTAAAAAGACCCTCGAACTAGCCTCAGGGTATTTTCTAACTAAGAGCAAACTTTATCGTTCCGCACAGGAAGCCGTCGAGAAGGCCCTGAAGTATGGCTACGTCGGCCGGAAGCAGAAGAAACGAAACTATCGTTCGCTGTGGATTGTACGCATCAACGCCGTATGCCGCGCCAATGATCTCAGCTACAGCCAGTTCATGCATGGTTTGAAAATAGCTGGAGTGGACCTGGATCGCAAGGTGCTGGCCGATGTGGCCCTGCATGACGAGCCGGGCTTTGTGCTGTTGGTTGAGCGTGCCAAGGCGGCGCTCGCTGCGCAGCCGGCGGGAGCGTAACTTATGAGCCCGGTCGATCAGGAACTGGATTCCCTCAGCGGGCTTGAACAACGCATTCAGAAGGCGGTTCAGTTGGTGAGCCGCCTTCGGCAAGAGAAGGAAGCGGCTGTGCAGGATGCCGCCGAAGCGCAGGCCGAAGTCGCCCGCCTCACCGACGAAGTTCGTTCCTTGCAGGCGGAGCGGAAGCAGGTACGGGCGCGCATCGAAAAACTCCTGGGCCAGATCGATCAACTCAGCGAGGGCTAGACCCCGGTGGAGCGCGCTCCCGAGAAACGCCCGGTCCGAGTCACCATCCTAAGCCAGTCGTACACTGTGCTCAGCGCGGAAGATCCGCGCGACGTCGAACAACTGGCCGCGGAACTCGACGAGCTGATGCTCTCCATCGCGGATCGCGTTCCGAACGCAGATTCCACGCGCGTCGCCGTGCTCGCCGCTTTTCACTTGGCGAACAAGGTCCACGCCCTGGAAAATGAGTTGAGTCTGGTCAAAACGAAAACAGAGCGCTTCGCCGGACTGCTGGAGCAAGTCATCGCCGACGAAGCTTAGCGGCACATGCGTAGACTTTTATTCTTGACGCTGATCCCGGCCGTGTTCGCGGCCAGCAACTATGTTTTGAGCGTGGAAAAGGCCCGTGAGCAGCGGGAAGCCAGTATGCGGTTGCCAGGCAGTTGGCTGACCGTTACGGGGCTGGTGGAACTCCATCCCGGCAAGAACACCTACGGCTCCGATCCCAAGTGCGACATCAAGTTACCCACGGGTCCGCCGCATGCCGGAGCGTTGAACTACACGGATGGCAAGGTTATCCATGGCAACGTTTTGCTGGAGCCGGACAAGAACGACGATTATTTAAAAGTCGGCAGTTTGGGCCTTTGGGTAATTAAGCGCGGCAACAAGATGTTTGTCCGCATCCGCGACCCACGCAGCCCCGAGATGAGGAATTTCAAAGGACTGAAGTGGTTCCCCGTTAAGGAATCCTACCGGATTACCGCGCAGTGGATCAGCAATCCGTCCACTCTGCGAATTCTGAACGTGATCAATCAGGTCGAGGATCAGCCGAGTCCGGGTTATGCCGCGTTCACACTGGAGGGCAAGAGCTTGCGCCTGTACCCCACAGTGGAAGGCGACCATCTGTTCTTTGTCTTTAAAGACCTGACTGCCGGCAAGGAAACCTACGGGGCAGGCCGTTTTCTGGACACGTTTGCGCCGGAAGCCGGCAAAGTGGTACTCGATTTCAACATCGCATATAACCCGCCGTGCGCGTTCACCAAATACGCAACCTGTCCACTGCCGCCCAAGCAGAATCAACTGCCGGTTCGGATTGAAGCCGGAGAGAAGACTTACGCGCTACACTAGATTACTGTCTGTTTGGTGACACTTTCGGTCGCCGGCAGGGTTCACAGCTCTATTGCGATGCGCAAGCGCTTTGTCTCATTTGGACTTCTGTTACTGGTCTACCCGGCGTTTAGTCAGTTATCGGTGCCGTCTCGGCGCGCGCCGAATGTTGCTCCCGAGAACGATCTAACCATTCAGAAGAAGCTTCCAGATGACTTGCGCGGCCTTACCCTGCCCCAACCTGTTCCGCTCCCCGGCTTAGGCGCGCCGGAGCAGCAAACAAGACCGCGCATGGGCGCGAAACGCGTCGGCATCACCCGTACCGCTCCTCCCAACCTGCTTCGTTCGGGCCGCGTCAGCCGCAGTTCAGCAGGACGGCAGGTATGGGCCGTGCGCCTGCAGAGCGCCGGCGCGGGTGAGATTCGCCTCCATTTTCGCAGCTTCAATGTCGATGCGGGCCAGGTTTGGCTGATCGCGGCAGGCGATCCGAACCGGCCTCAGGGCGTCGCCGGCCCTTACACCGGACGCGGCGTATTTGGAGACGGCGACTTTTGGTCGGCCGCCATTGCGTCGGAAACGGTAGCTATCCTGTACGTTCCACCTGCCGGGTCGGAAGTACCGGCGGAGCCTCCGTTCCAGGTGGAATCCATTGGCCACCGGTGGATGGAAGCGGCTCCAGAAATTGGCCCGCAAGCGCAAGCGGGCGGATTTATCACCACGACCGCCGCCGCGGCCTGCAATCTGGACGTGAGTTGCTATCCCGAGTATCACGACATCGCGAGCGCAGTGGGCCGCTACACATTCGTCGCGGATGATGGGAGCGGTGTCTACCTTTGCTCCGGAGCCTTGGTGAACACAACCAGCGGGGCGCTGACGCCGTATTTCCTTACCGCGCATCACTGTGTTTCGAGTGAGTCCGAAGCGCGTTCCGTGCAGGTCTTGTTCAACTACCAGACGTCGAGCTGCAATGGCGATGTGCCCTTTCTGTCCGGTTTGCCCTCTGTGCTGGGAGCGGGGTATATCGCTGGGGCGCCCTTTGGGACCGGAGATTATGCGTTTCTTCAATTGACGGGAGCACCCTCCGGCGTTCTCTTCGCTGGCTGGACCACCGAGGCACCGGAACTCTCCGCGCCTTTGACCGGAATTCACCACCCGCACGGCTCCTGGAAACGGATCGCTTTCGGCAGCCGCATAGGCGATTCAAATGCGAGCATCGGCGGCCAGACCCTGCCCTCCCGCTTCTATTACCAGGTCCGCTGGAACGACGGCGCTACCGAGCCTGGATCCTCCGGATCGCCGCTGTTTAACGCGAAACAGCAGATCGTCGGCACCCTTACCTCGGGCCCCGTAATTCCCGCAAACCTGACCGCCTGCGATGTGAGCCCGCTAGCCGGCTACGGTCGCTTCACGAACGAGTTCGAACTGATTAAGGACTTCCTGGACGACGATCCATCGCGCCCTCTGCACGCCCGCCCCACACCGCTCAGTTTTAGCGTCGTCAATGGGAACGGTTCGCTCGCGCAAAACCTGATCGTCACATCGGTCCGGCCGGATCCGATCGTGTTCACCATACAAGCCGACCAGCCTTGGGTGAAATTCCCCGAATCCGGCACTGTGTCGCTTTCCGCGCCCGCTTCACTCGCCGTGCAAGTGGACCCGCAGGCGTTTCCAGACGCGGGCACCTTCAACGCCAGGCTGACCGTCGTGGCGGATGGCATCGCTCCCCTTCGGGTGCCCGTCCAGGTGGTTGCGAACAAAGCGACCGCGCAGGTTTCCCTGAGCGCCACGCCTAACCCTGTGGTGGACCGCCCCGCAGATTTCCAGGGCTACAACTTCTATTTCAAGCTCACCCTTACCGAGACCTCCGGAAGCACTGCGCGGCTCAAAACGTTGAAGTTCGATGATGTGGACGCGTCCAGCGCGATCGACTCGATTTTTGGCGTGACCACGTTAGGACCGCTGGCGGTGCTGACCAGTCCCACCCTTTCGTTTCGCTCCAAACCGCACGACGCACTTGTCGAACTCGGCGGTACGGATTTCATCACGGGCGAGCCTTTCACTAGCCTGTTAACGCTGCCCTTCGTGGCGGCGCCGCCTCCCGCGCCCGTCGTGCTGACCAGCCTTCCAGCCACAGTTCGGCGAAATCCGGATCTGGATGCCGAGTGCCCCTGGGTAAGCTACCTGCAACTGGCGGATCAGCATAAGACACGCGTGGAGATTACGCGTTTCCTGGCGGGCGCAGAGGACCTGTCGCCGCAGATTGAAAAGTACTTCGGCTCGACACATCTTGCGCCGGACGGCATGCTCCGCGCCAGAATGTGCTGGCAGACTCTGCAGGTGCCGACGACAATGGAGTTCGAAATCGACGGCACCGATGAAGCGGGCGCAGCAGTCACCGCCAAAGCGACAGCTTCGTTCGGCGGCATCCCGCAGAACCCAGACAGCCTCACCGTCACGCCCGACAGCGTCGCCCTGAGCGCGTCGCGCAATCGGGCACAGGTCAGCATCACGGTAAAGAGCACCGCTACCGCCTGGTCCGCCGTGCTGTTTTATCCAGGCAAGGGAGGTTGGGCGACGGTGAACCCCAGCTCCGGAACAGGATCAACCCGGCTTATCATCTCTGCGAGCGACACCGGACTTGCGGACGGCACTTATCAAGCGGTGCTCTCGATCCTCGCGGTAGATGCGGTGCCGCAAATCGTAAATATTCCCGTAACGTTCCAGCTCGGCAACTAGCTTACTTCCTGCAGCGCTTATTCCAGCGTTACGGCGCGATCAAACACCACATCCAGCGTAGTTCCCTGGCGCAACTCCACCTCCTTGCCCCGCCCCAGCAGCACGGACGCCAGTCCGACCGCAGCGCCGGCTCCCGCGCCAATCCCCGCGCCCTGCCAGCCGCGATCCGCCAGTCCGCCGATGGATGCACCCGAGCCCGCGAGAATTGCGATTCGCTCCGCGTCTTTGCCTTTATCCCCGCCCTGCTGCACGCGTCCCTCATTGCCTTCCACGTGTTGGCTGCTCTCGCCGGAATCGACAGACGTAAGCTTGGGCGAGAACTTCACGACTCTTCCGCTGTGAAGCGTGAGCGTCTCCAGCCGGATTGCGAGTTGCGCACGCCCTTTTACGCGTCCGCTCCGCTGCGCATACGCGACCACGCCCTGCACGTAGGTATTCTCCGGCACGATGACGCGTCCGCCGTCGCTGATGGGACTCGAGGTGCGCAAGTAAACGTAATCGCCCTCCCGCGCCGTTCGCGTGTTGACGGAATTCACCATCCGGAGCAGCACGTGCGCGCCGCGGGGGATCTCCGTCGCCTCGCCGGCGGCAAGTCCGCTCATCAACACCAAAGCCGCCCCGGAAAACACCATTCGCGTGGCATTCATAAAGCGCTCCTCATTCCTCAAACCCCGGCGAGCGACTCGAGTCTCGCACGCGCTATAGTGATGCTAAATGTTCCGGGCCCCTCTTTTAGCGTTCTTCCTCATTCCCCTGCTTGCATCCGATTCGCCTTCCTACCGTTCCGATGTTACCCTGGTTCGCGCCGAAGCCCGCGTTTACCAAGCCGGAACGGGCAGCCTGATTCCAGACTTGAAGGCGGCGGATTTCGTGCTGCGCGATGGCGAAACCCGGCGCGAAATCGTCTATTTCACGCATGACGAGGAGCCGCTCGACCTCATTCTGTTGCTGGATGTGAGCGGCACCATGCTGGAAATGCTGCCGGAAGTTGCTGCCAAAGCCGGCGCAGCTCTACGGGAATTGCACGCGGGCGATCGCGTGGCAGTGGAGATCTTTGGCAAGGCATCGCTCATCACGCAGCCTTTCACGGAGGACTTCCACGCTGTGGAGCGCGGACTTCGTGAACTGATGAGCCCGCGTGTGGGTCTCGACACGGACATCAATTCGGCGGTGCTTTTTGCAGCCCGGTACGCGCGAAGCCAGCGGCGGCAGGCACGGCGCGCCATTTTGGCGATTACCGATAATATGCAGGCGAGCCTGACCCCATCGGGTACCGTAGACCGGGAGCTGTTTGAAGCCGGCGCCGTGCTGGACGGGATCGTCCTCACAGCGCGGGTGCGGTTGCCTAGCTTTGTGAGCGGTCGAGGCGGTGTTTATCGCTTCGCGGAAAAGACCGGCGGCGAGGTGTTGGAAGGCACGCATCCGGCCGACAAGCTGCGGGACATCATTCAGCGCATCCGTGCGCGATATAGCCTCTATTTCCGGCCGGTGGAGGCCGTGGGCGCGAAGCCGCATCGCATCCACATTGATCTGTCGCCGCAGGCGCGACGCCGCTATCCCAAGGCCGTCGTCCGCGGCCGGACCGAGTACCACCCCTTTACTCCACCGCTGGTAAAAGAACTGAAGGCATAGAATAGCCTCTGGATGACGAAAACAACGGACCTGAGCCGGCGCGGCTTTCTGGGCGCTGCCGGGGCGGCTTCGCTGGCCGGTAGCATGAGCAGCGCAGCGGATACCACCGCAGACTTGATGCTCTGGTATAGCGGGCCGGCGGCGCATTGGAATGAGGCGCTGCCGATCGGCAATGGCCGCCTGGGAGCGATGATCTTCGGCGGTGTGGACTCTGAACACCTGCAGGTCAACGAAAACACCCTCTACTCGAACGAAGCCGGCGACCGCGACCTGCCGCTCGATGTCACCAAGGACTTCGAAAAGGTGCTCGCCTTACTGCGTAACCGGCAGTTTGAGGAGGCGGCTTCAGAGATCAGCAGGAAGTGGTGCGGACGTGCGCAGGCGTGCTATCAGCCGCTGGGCGACCTGTTCCTGGACTTTGAAGGCGCCGCTGCAGCCACCCATTATCGCCGTGACCTGGATCTGTCCACCGCGGGCGCGTCCGTCCGCTATCGCCGTGACGGCAACGAAATCACCCGTGAGTATCTGGCCAGTTTTCCGGATCAAGTGATCGCGGTGCGCGTCACCGCCACCGCCCCGATCACTTTCCGGGTTCGGTTCACATCCGTGCATCCCACCGCCCGCTCGGTCGAAGCCGGTGAAGCGGAACTGGTCACCACCGGTCAGGCCCCCGGCTTTGCTCTGCGTCGCACCCTCGGTTGGGTGGAACAGCAGGGAGACCAGTGGAAATACCCGGAGATATTCGACCGCGACGGCAAGCGCAAACCGGGGGCGAAGCCGGTCCTGTACGGCGAAGACGCGGGCGGACGCGGTACCCGTTTTGAGGCGCGCGTCCGAGTGCAGGCTCGCGACGGCCGAGTGGCAGGCAGCGGCGGCAGCCTGCACATCGAGAACAGCACCGATGTGACCATTCTGCTTTCCGCAGCCACCAGCTTCAATGGTTTCCGCAAGAGTCCGAGCCGAGCAGGCGTGGACCCGTCCGTCCGCGCGCGGGCGGACCTTAATGCAGCTTCCCGCAAATCGTTCGTCGTGATTCGCGACGCTCACCGCGCGGACTACCGGCGGATCTTCGACCGCGTTTCATTATCTCTGGGCGCACCTACCGCCCAGAGCAGCCTGCCCACTGACACGCGGATTGAGAAGTTTGGCAACGAAAACGATCCTGCGCTGGCGGCGCTGTATTTCCATTTCGGCCGCTATCTCATGATCTCCGGCTCACGACCGGGCGGCCAGCCACTGGGTCTGCAAGGCATCTGGAATCCTGACGTAATCCCGCCCTGGGCCGGCGCTTACACCACCAACATCAACGCGGAAATGAACTATTGGCCCGCGGAACTGGCGAACCTTTCGGAATGCCACGAGCCGCTGCTGCGCATGATCGACGAAATGGCGGAGAGCGGCGCCCGGACCGCAAAGTCGATGTATCACCGCCGCGGCTGGGTGCTGCACCACAACACCACCATCTGGCGCGATACACAGCCCGTGGACAACAACGCCATGCCGGCGTTCTGGCCGATGGGAGCGGGTTGGATGGTGGAACATGCGTGGGAGCACTACCGGTTCACGGGAGACCGCCGCTATCTCGCGGAGCGCGGCTATCCAGCCCTCAAAGGCGCGGCTGAATTCCTGCTCGACTGGCTGGTGGACGACGGCAAAGGCCATCTGGTCACCGCGGCCGGTGTGTCTCCGGAAAACACTTTCGTGTACCGAGACGCGGACGGCAAGCAGCGCAGCGCGGGAGTGACCATGGGTCCGACGGCGGACCTGGCCATCGTGCGGGAGGTATTCGCGAATACGATTTCCGCGAGTGAAGTTCTGGGTCGTGACGCCGAGTTGCGCGGCCAACTGAAGAATGCGCTCACGAAGCTGTTGCCGTATCAGGTAGGCGCGCGCGGCCAACTGCAGGAGTGGCCGGAAGACTTCGCGGAAAAGGATCCACACCACAGGCATGTCTCGCATCTCTACGCGCTGCATCCGTCGAACCAGATCACGCCGCGAGGCGAACCGAAATTATTCGCTGCAGCCAAACGCACGCTGGAATTGCGTGGCGATGAAGGCACAGGCTGGTCGCGTGCGTGGAAAATTAATTTCTGGGCTCGCCTGCAGGACGGTAATCACGCCTACAAACTCGTCCGCAACCTGCTGCAACCCGCCCGCTCTGCCGAGATTCGCTATAATCGCGGCGGCGTCATGCCCAATCTGTTCTGCGCGCATCCGCCCTTTCAGATCGACGGCAACTTCGGCGGCGCGGCAGGCATCGCGGAGATGTTGCTGCAGAGCCATACCGGCGAGATTCATCTGCTTCCCGCCCTGCCCGATGCCTGGGCGAACGGAAGCATACGGGGGCTGTGCGCGCGCGGCGGGTTCGTGGTTTCCATGCTTTGGCGGGACGGCAAGCTAACCGGCGCGGAGCTGTTATCGAAACTCGGCAACCCTTGTACCATTCGCTATGGCGAAAAGACGCGCCGGTACCATGTGAAGGCCGGCGAAACGGTGCGGATTGACCACTTCTGACCCATCGTCACGGCTTGCCCAAACTGCAAAGCGGATCGCCAATTATGATATTCATCCAACTCAACGCGGGCAGCCCCACGTAAAAACTTTCCGCCAGATTGTGGCCGTTGTAGTACGAAGGCAGCACCTGATCCGGTCGCGGCGTAAAGAAGAGATAAGGCTCATAGACGTGCCCTGACGCGCCTGTCGCGCCTTCATTGATCAAATCGGCGGTCAGACTCTGCGGTGAGTTAGCGAAGTAATGTGTCTTGTCGTTCCAGGTCGTGATGTTCCAGTTCGCCGGCGGCTTCTGGAAAGTGCGGCCATCCGTGGAAACGAACTCCGTCGCAATGCCGCCCGGCAGCCACTCGAAGCCAGGCGTTCTGCGGTTGCGGTTCTTATCGTTGGAGCCCCATGATGCGTAGCCAATCACGTTCTTTTGGCCGTAGAGCACCTTGGTGGAATCGTCGAAAACTACGCGGTCGGTGGGCAGCAGCACCGCCGCATTCCGAAGCCAGTCATTGCCCGGTTCGTCGTCGTCGGATTTCAGATCGATGACAAACTTGCCGCGATTTCGTGCCGCCAGGGATCGGTCGATCATTTTCTTGACGTCTTCGAAGTCGTAAGCTGCCAGACGCGTAACCAGGTAGATGGGGAATAGAGGATGGCGGAACGGAACGTCCCTCTTGGTGAAAAAAGGATTACGGACATAACCGGCGCGACCGAACTTTGCGCCCCGCAGCTTGTCGTATAACAACGTTAATTCAGAATCGACTGAGGCGCATTCCGCGCTGGAAGAGCCGCACATTCCGCTGATCTTCAAGGGCACGCCCCCAGTGGTCACGATATAAAGTACGCTCTCCACCAACTTTTTCGATTGCAAACAGGCGGCGATGGGCTTTTCGATCTGGTCCACAAAAGTGGTCCACTGGATTTCTTCTATGGCGTCGGTATGGATTCGGCAGACGTTAGCGGGCGGAATGGACCGCCTGGCTGTGTAGTACTCCCCAATGCGCCGCGACAGAGTATCCGCGTTGTTGATGACCAGCAGGACGTTGGCACCGTTTTGGGCGGCGGCCGCACAGCACAAAGCCAGCGCCAGTGGGCCGGCCACCGTCAGCGTCATGGAAGACTTTTCAGATACTGCACGATGGCTTGCGCATCTTCCTTGGGGAGGGTATAGGTAGGCATCGGCGGATCGGCGGCATGACCCGCAGGGTTTTTGCCGGTGATCAGAAAGTTGACCATGCCTTCCTCTTTCCAGCGCGTGAATAAGCGCGAGGTGGAGGTGATGTCGGGCGCCGTCTTATGCCAGTCTTTTACTTCTTTCATCGGCGCAAAATACAGCGCTCCGCCTTTCAGCGCTTTGGCGCTATCGTATTCGCCGTTTTCGAGCCGCGGTGTGTGGCACATCTGGCACTTCGCGACCTGTTCCACCAGGTACTTGCCGCGCTGCAGGGCATTCTCGGCGTGCAGGGGCAGGAACACGAACATTAGGGGAAGAAGTGTGAATCGTGGAGATACGCTCATCGGTCTGTCGATGATCCTACCATGTACCGTCGGGGTTCGATGGCCAAGCGGCGCCGGGTGAATGGTGCGGAATGTTGGAACGCTACGGCAGCGGCAACCCACTGTTTCTAACCGCACCTACCCGGAGCCTTTTGCTAGAATTAAACCAAACCCTTACACGTGGAGGGAAATTGATTATTTCTATCCCTCTCATTGATTTTGTTAGGGTTGCTCCAGCACGGCTTGTAACCGGCTGAGCTATATGGATTTCGACCAGCTACATACGTTCCTGGAAATCGTCCGGTTAAAGAGCTTCTCCAAAGCCGCCCAGACGTGCTATCGCACGCAACCGGCGATCAGCGCACAGGTTCGTCAACTCGAACAGGAGCTTCGAACTTCGTTGTTTGAGCGTTTCGGCAGCCGCATTTCGTTAACCACCGCGGGCAAGATTTTCGCCGAATACGCCGAGCAGATGCTGGACCTTCGGCGGCGCGCACAGGACACGATTGCGGAACTCGAGAGCAATCCACGCGGCGAACTCACCATCGCGGCCAATGAAGCTACCTGCATCTACGTTTTGCCGGGCGTCTTCTCGGAATTCAAGGCGGCATTTCCCGCGGTTCAGTTGCAGGTAGATCGTTCCTACGGCTCCCGGGTGGTAGAGGCGGTAATGGACAACACCGCGGATTTCGGTCTCACGCAATTGCCGGTGGAAGAAAAACGGCTGCAGGTGGTAAAAATCCACAAAGACGAGATCCGGCTTATCGCGCCCCGCACCCACGAACTCGCGCGCCATTCCCAGGTGCTTCCGGAAGACCTGATCGACTTTCCCGTGTTAATGCCGAAATCGGGCACCACTCGCGCGCGTCTGAATGCATGGATGGAACTGGTGGAGGACCGAGTGCAAGTCTCGATGGAACTGGATTCCACTGAGATGATTAAACGCTTTGTAATGGCGGGACTGGGAGTGAGTTTCCTGGCCGCTTCTAACTGCCAGGAAGAGATTGCCGCCGGAAGGCTTTCCGCCATTCCGCTTGGCCCCGAACCAATGGTCCGCCGACTTGGGTTAATCTATCGGAAGGACAAAGCGCTTTCCAAAGCCGCGCTCGGCTTCATTCAGGTAGTGATGGAGCAGTTGGGTGAGCGAGCGCCCGGCATGGAGATGGCCCAGTTGCCAAAGGTCGTAGGAGGGTAGTTTTCGATGTTGTGCCGGCGATGTAAGCGCGAAATCGAGCCTGCGGAAGACCGCACTTGCCCGCACTGCGGTGAAAGCCTGCCTCCCTCTTCCGGCGTGATGAAAACCTCGACAATCCTCATCACGGAACGAGGCAAGAGTTCTGTCTATCATTCGGTTTCCGAAGTACCCGCGCATTTGCGGCGCAAGCTGCGGAAATCAACCAACGGTTTAAACTCCGCGACGATCCTGATTGCGGACCGCCGCGGCCGCGAAGAGATCGAGAAAGCTATGCGCCGGTTACCTAAATCCGTGCAGCGCCGTCTCCGCGACGCCGAAGAAGCCGAGGAAAATCAGACCGGTCCCGCGCAGTTCTTTACGGCTGTGCAGTACCGCTGGATATCGGTTTGCGTCGCCGTTCTGGGCCTGATTTTGTTGTACGTAGGGTTTATCAAAACCTGGTGATCTGCCTGCGGACGACCCTGTATTACTGTTGAAAACGGCCTCAGTACCGTACTAACCGCGCTCACCAGCGGTACTTTTCGCAACTCTCTGGACCTGGAGTTCGGCGCCGGAGATTTCCATAATCTAATTTAGCGGCCGACCTGTAGTCCCTCCGCGAGGACGCCCGGGACATCGCAGGTCGAACACCGTACTCAAAGCAAAAATCGCGCGCGAACCGCCGGGCTCTCTGGATCCCGCTGGTCGAGGTGTGCCACAAGGAGGCCAGGAATCGATGTCACAATACGGGTTTTTTAAGATCGCGGCCGGGCTGCTGATGTTGCCGCCGGGTGTTTCGGGCGCAGGACTGACTTCGATAGACCCAGTGCTGCCGGAATTGGGGTCCTGGATCTTTCTGGGCGCGGGGCTGGCCAGCATGCTGATCATTGTTCGCCTCGGGTACCGCCAGGGCGATTAACGTTCGACGGTTCGCGGGGCCGGCGTTGACCGGCTTGGTATGATGAAAATTCCCGCCGATGATCGTTGACGCCAACGTTGTCTCGTTCGATGCGATATCCCTGGATTGCGGTGCCACGCTTGCGCCCGTGCAGGTGGCGTATGAGACTTATGGCGTTCTCGACCAGGCTAAGTCGAACGCCATCCTGATTTTGCATGCCTTCTCCGGCGACGCGCACGCAGCCGGCATCAGCCACGAAACCGGTAAGCCAGGTTGGTGGGACAACATGATCGGTCCCGGAAAAGCCTTCGATACCGACAAGTACTTCGTAATCTGCGCCAATGTTTTAGGCGGCTGCCGCGGCACCACCGGACCCTCATCCATCAATCCGCAGACCGGTTGTCCTTACGCGATGTCGTTCCCGGTGATTACCATTGCCGATATGGTCCGGCTGCAGAAGATGCTCATCGACTACCTGGGAGTCCACCGGCTGTTGTGCGTTTCCGGCGGTTCCATGGGTGGCATGCAGGCGCTGCAATGGGCGGTCTCCTACCCGGAGGCGGTAGCCTCTGCCATTCCCATCGCCACTACCGCTCGCCATTCGGCGCAGCAGATCGCCTTCAACGAGGTGGGGCGGCAAGCGATTATCGCCGACCCCGACTGGAACGACGGCAATTACTACGGCAAGAAACCTCCCGCGCGAGGGCTTGCGGTCGCACGCATGGTAGGCCACATCACCTATATGAGCGACGATTCCATGCGCGAAAAGTTCGGGCGCCGGCTGCGTGGCAAGGACGCATTCGGCTTCGATTTCGATGTAGATTTTGAGGTGGAAAGCTATCTGCGCTATCGAGGCAGCGAGTTTGTAACCCGTTTCGACGCCAATTCGTACCTCTACATTACGAAGGCGATGGACTACTTTGACCTGACCAACGATCACAAGTCGCTCGCAACCGTGTTTGAAAAAGGCGATACGCGCTTCCTCGCGTTGAGTTTTACCTCCGACTGGCTGTACCCGAGTTATCAATCCCAGGAAATCGTGCGGGCCTTGCGCAGCCGCAATCGCGACGTTGCTTATTGCGAATTGCCGTCCAACTACGGGCACGACGCGTTCCTGGTAGATGTGGCGGAACAGACCAACCTGGTGCGCGGCTTTCTGGCGCGCGTCTATCGCGAGGCTTCGAAATGATTGCCGATTCCGAGAGGCAACGCAGCCCGTTTGTTGGAGAGATTCTAGGGCGCAGCGATTACGCCATTATTGGGGAGATCGTGGAGCCGAATACCAAAGTGCTCGACCTCGGCTGCGGTGAAGGCGAACTCCTGGAATGGCTGGCGCTCAATAAGGGCGTGGATGCGCGCGGCGTAGAGATCTCCGGCCCCAAAGTACAGCGCGCCATCTCCCGCGGGGTCTCCGTCTATCAGGGCGACATCGATGAAGGCCTGGCGGACTATCCCGACCTAGCTTTCGATTATGTGATTCTGAGCCAGACCCTCCAAGAGACTCATCATCCCTTAAAGGTGCTGAACGAGATGATGCGGGTAGGCCGGCGGGCGATCGTTGCGTTTCCGAACTTCGCGCACTGGTCGGTGCGGCTGGCGATGTTGTGGAGCGGTAAGGCGCCCAAGACAAAACTGTTCCCGCACGAATGGTACAACTCGCCCAATATTCACTTCCTGACCATCCACGATTTTGAGGAACTCGCCAAACACGAGGGTTTCCGGGTGGAGCGCCGGTACTTCGTGGCACGCAACCGGCGTGTCACCTTCGCCCCCAATCTGTGGGCCGAAACTGCGGTGTATCTGGTCCGCCGCTAGCGCCAATTCAGTGTTTCGGGGCTCGATAAACGGTACGATAAGGCGGCAGCGCCGCGCCGATGCCCCCAAACAGCGCCGCCGGCAACAATACGGTGCCAACCCGCGCGGCAGAAGATTCGCCGGTCTCATTGCGCAGGTACGTCCCTAAAGTCTGGTCGGTAATCAAACCAAGGACTACGCCAATCCCCGCGCCAATTGCCGCGTTTCGCCCGCGACGGGCGCTCGACTTCACCTGCACTCGCTCGATTTTGTCTCGTTCAATGCCGACCTGGGAAGTGCCTTTCAACAGCATCAAGGTAGTGCCCGTCAGGCCCGCGAAGGCGGCACTGTGCGACTCGCCGGATTTCTCCTGTACCCTGATGCGGTCGCCGGTTTTCAGTTTTTCCACGTCGGTCCATGCGCCGCGTTCGGCCGCCATACCCACCGACACAAAGCAAAGCGCGATTAGGAATTGGCGCATTTTAGACCCCCAGAAATGAGCTGAATTCGTGCAAGCGGACTCCCACGTAGAAGGTTCCGAATAATGCGTAAACGGCGCTCACCTCATCGAAACGCATCTCATAGATCAGCTTCTTAAAAACCAGCGGGTCTTCCGCGAACAGGTCAACGCCCCACTCCCAATCGTCGAAGCCGATAGAACCGGTGATGATCTGCCGCACATCGTCTGCGTAGCGGCGGCCGATCATGCCGTGTTCGTGCATCATGCGCTGGCGCTCCGCCATCGTCTCGCTGTACCAGTTCCGGGCCTCGCCGCGCTTTCGGTCCATGGGATAAAAACAGATGTACTTTTTATCCGGAATGTCGGGCCAGAGCCGCGGCGCCATGGCCTGCTTCTGGCGCTCCAGCGTCTCCGCGATGGATTGATTCCATTCGGGAGAAAATGGCGTGATACCTTTCTCCGCCAGGTTTGTGTAGGCCTTTGCGGTGGATTCGTAAAGCCCCAGTTCCACCATGGAGAGGTAAGAAGCGGTTGGTTCCAGGTATTCGCCCAACCCGGACTTCAGTATCCGCGTCTGCACCTGACCGAGTTGCTCAAAATCCTTGCGGAAGTGAACCAGCATCAGGTCGCCTTTGTGCCCCAGAATGGAAAACGCAGCGGATTGCTTGCCGTCCATCAGAACCTGTAACTCGGCGGCGAGTTCAGCACGCAGCTCAGGCGTCACCCGTTTCCACGCGGGCCAGCGCACACGAAACATCTGGTGCAACACGCTAGCGCCCTCCACGGTCAAGGGCACCGGCGGCAGCGCACTCTCATCCACCTTCACGGGGTTCATGCAATCTATCCTATCGCGCGCGTCAGCGATAGTTGCGTATGAATGCGTCGCTCGGAATGCCTTTGCCCTGCACGCGACTCTTGAAGCGCTGCGCGTCCTCCTTGGTCATTCGGCCGCCGAGCGTAACCATGTAAACGCCCTTCTCCGGATTGAAAACTTCCGGCTGCCAGGAGTTATGCCGGCGACGCAGTTGTTTGACCATCTTCTGCGCCAGCTCGGGTTGTGAATAGGTATAGAGCACCAGCCGCCAGACACGGCCCTCTTCGGGAACGTGCGCCGCTGGAGGGGCGGCTGCCGGCGCCGCAGCGACCGCCGGCGGCGGCGAGGCAACTGCGGGTGCCGTCGTCTCCGGGGCGGGCTTGTGCAGAAACAGATATGCGATTAAGAGCAATGCCGCGCCGGCTACGCCAAACACCACCTTCGGAATCTTTAATGGCGGTGCCACCACTGTATCCGGAGGAGCATGGTTCGCTGCTAGGGGCCGGGTGTGGCGATCAGGCGCCGCAGCTTCAGGGGCAGGTTCAGCGGTATGTTCCGCGGCGCGCACAGCGGTCGCCACAACCGGAGGATCCACTCGCGCAGGCGCCGCCGAAGCCGGAGCCTCTGCCACGAAATTCCGGCGTATGAAGCTGGACACGTCCGACGGCAGTTCGGCCAAGCGCGGGAAGCGGGGGTCGCGTTCTCTCGTGAGCACCTCATACAAAGCCATCGCCAGCGCACTCATATCCGCCTCGGGAGTGCCGCCTCTGCGCAGAGAGTTGACCGTCAGCTTAATGGTGTCTCCTACCGCCATGATCGACGTGGGGCTGACGTTGCCGTGAGTGACGCCTTGCACGTGCAGATGCCGCAGCGCGGGAACGGCGGCCGCCAGCAAAGCGCGTGCCTCTTCAATCGTCAGGGCGCGATCCGGCAGCACATTCGCCAGCACATCGTCAGGAAGTTCGGTGGCTGCATAAACCACCGGCACATCCAGGTGCACCGTTCGTCCCGCGTCCACCACGGTCAATAAATGTTTCTGCGGCAGTGAACGAGCCAGTTCCCAACTGGTCTCCACCGCATCCGCCAGTGGCGCATCAGCAGGCACAATGTGAGCCATCACGGGCGCGCCTTGCGGATCCGCGGCGACATATCTGCCTCCCCGTTCGTCTGAGTCGGCGAACCTTTGCAAAACGTACTTTCCCGCCAGTGTTGAGCCTTCCAGAAGTTTCCATTCGACCATCAATCTGAGCTTACCGGATGCGGCATGGAAGCCGCACGGGGATTGATTACAGTTGCGCGGGAAAGTTTTCTCGAGTGCATCGTTCCGTCAGCCGGCCCTGCGCTCCGGCCCGCCTGCCGAACTTCGTATAATAGAAAACATATGAAGTGTTTCGCTGTCGCGGTTCCAGGAATGTGCGCGCTGGCTTTGTTGGCGCAGCAGGCCGCGCAGAAGCCGGCGGGATCCCAACCCGAGGTGGATCGCGCTCCGCAGGAGACCCGCATCATCCTGGACGTCACCCGCGTGAACATGCTCTACACGGTTACCGATAAGAAGGGCAGGTTCATCACGGATCTGGGGAAAGATGATTTCGAAGTCTTTGAAAACAAAAAGCAGCAGAAGATTTCTGAATTCACCGCGGAATCCGATCTGCCGCTGCGGCTGGGCATCCTCATTGACACCAGCAACAGCATTCGCGACCGCTTCAAGTTTGAACAGGAAGCGGCGGTGCAGTTTATCAACTCGGTAGTCCGTCCCCGGCAAGACCGTGCAATGGTGGTCAGCTTCGACACCTCTGCCGAACTGGTAGCCGACCTGATGGACGATACGGAAAAACTCGCCAAGGGCATTCGGGGTCTGCGGCCCGGCGGCGGCACGGCCCTTTTTGATGCGATCTATTTTTCCTGCAAAGAGAAACTGGCGCAGGATCAGCCGCGGCACAAATTCCGGCGCGCCATTATTGTGGTTAGTGACGGTGACGATAACCAGAGCCGCGTCACGCGCGACCAGGCGCTAGAAATGGCGCAAAAGGCCGATGTGGTGATTTACGCCATATCAACCAACATCTCCCGGCAGGAGAACGATGGCGACAAAATTTTGCGCTACTTCGCGGGCGAAACCGGAGGCCAGGCGTTTTTCCCGTTCAAGGTCGAAGATCTGGAGCAGTCGTTTGAAAATATCGCCAACGAACTGCGTCATCAGTACAATTTGTTCTACCGCCCCGAACCGCTGAAGACAGATGGTTTGTACCACACCGTTTCGCTGCGGGTTAAAGGCCGCAAAGACCTGATTATTCGCGCGCGCAAAGGATACTACGCACCTAATTTGTAATCCGAGCCCGGCCGCTGGAGTAATAGCCAGCCCAGCCATCCAGCGACGGGAAATGCCGTCGTCGCCCAGAACGGCAAGTCCCATTCGTGTTGATCGAACATTCTGCCGAGCACCGGCATAATCAGGGCCACCCCCGCGCTCCAGGAACCTGCGCCGATGCCGGCAATCAGGCCGGCATGCGTGGTTGAATAAACTCGGGTCGCATAGCCCATCGCCAGGATGACGAATCCGGCAGAGGCAAACATCGCCAGAAACAACAGCGTCATAATGGCGGCCACATGGGTGGCAGCGGGAACTAAGGCCAACGGCAGGCTGATCGCAAGCGCCGCCGTCACCAAGGCGCGAAATCGCTCCGGCCATCGATCCAGCGCCCAGCCCCAGGCAAAGTATCCTACTTCCCAGCCGGCGGGCGGAATCCAAAGCACTTTCCCAATGAACGCCTGGCTGTGGCCCAGGTGTGCCAGATAGATAGCGGCTCCATAGAGGACAAAACCGAGCGGCAGGGCACCCAGCGCGTAGCAGCAGATGAACCCCCAGAGACGGCGGTCATTAAGACGCGGAGCCGGTCCCGAAGCCGCCTGTTGCTTGGCGGGACGGTGCAGATCCGGCCGCCGCGACAGGAGCGCCCAGAGGGCCAGCCAACCGACGCCGATAGCGCCCGTGAAGAGGAACGCCGCTCGCCAGCCCCACCACAGGAAAATAGGCGTCACAATGAGGGGCGTGATGATCGCGCCTAAGGCTCCGCCGCTATACGCGACCGCAATTCCTCTACCACGCGAATGCGGCGGCAGCGTTTGCGTGACGGTGCGAAAACCGCCCGGAAAGGTCGCGCCTTCTCCGAAACCGAGGGCCGCGCGAGCCGCGCCGAAGCTCCAGAAACCGCTCGCGAAAGCATGCGACACCGAGGCAGCGGTCCAGGCCGAAACTGACGCCAGCATGCCGAAGCGCAATCCCATGCGATCGAGAATCCGTCCCCACACGGGGTTACCCGCCATATATGCGAGAGAGAATCCGGAGATGATGAAACCGTACTGCTCCACGGACAGCCCGGTCTCCTTCAGAATGGTCGGCGCGAGCAGTGCCAGCGTGTTCCTGTCGATGTAGCTGATCAGGGAAACCAGCATCATGGAGACGGTTGGAGCCCAGCGGTGGAAACGAGTCAAGTCCCCGATGATATCTCAAGTTTGCGTGCTAAACTAACACTTCATCGTAGGAGCGCATATCCAGCGGGATGCTATTAGCTAGGGAGTTTGTCGCCTATCTTTCGAATCAATTGACGAAGCGCCTGACGCCCGGCATCGTCGAAACGAACAATCCCGACGCCGTTACGGAAATCATCTACAACCTGATTACCGAAGAGCTGTCCGCGGAGGATCGCCTCAACGATGAGGTGCGCGAGCTGCTCAGTCAGTATTCGGAATACATGCGTCGAGAGGCTGTGAGCTACCAGGAAATGTTCCGTAAGATCAAGAACACTCTGGTCGCGCAGCGCAAAATCATCAAGGCTTCCGGCCGTGATACCGGCGACAGCATGAAGCTGTCCCGCGACAAGGTTACGGATATTTCCCACAAGCTGGTGGAGGCGCTGAGAAAGAGCCGCAGCCTGCGCGTAAAGAAGGATCCGAACGAGATCCGCCTGGAAATCGTCCGCAACATGACCCAGCTCTTGCAGGCCGAAGAAAAGGTGGACCGCATGGCGCGCGATAAGATTCGAACGCAAAAGCGCGAAATCCCCGAAGGCAGCGAGGAGTGGGATCTGCTGCACCGGCGTTACTACTCGGAAGAGCTGAAGAAACTCGGTATTGACCTGTCGCGATGAAACCGGCCGTCGTGGTGGTGGGCAGCCTGAACATGGATTTTGTGGTTCAGTGCGAACATCTTCCCGCCCCCGGCGAAACCGTCCTCGGCGGAAATTTTCAAATGTTGCCTGGCGGGAAAGGAGCCAACCAGGCTTGCGCCGCGGGAAAGTTAGGCGCGGGCGTGGTGGCGGTTCGCATGATTGGCCGGGTCGGTTATGACGTATTTGCCGATCATTTGAAGGCCAGTCTGTCCGCTGCGGGCGTGGATGTCGCCGCAGTACATGCGTCACGTTCGAACCCCACCGGCGTAGCCCTGATCTGGGTGGACCGCCAAGGGCAGAATTCGATTGTGGTGGCATCCGGCGCGAACAACGATCTGGCTGCCGTGGACGTCGAAGCCATGCGAAAAGTGTATCGCGGCGCCGCCTTCGCTCTCTTCCAGTTGGAGACACCTCTGGCCACCGTGGCCGCGGCTCTTCACGTTGCGCACCAGGAAGGACTGCAGACGATTCTCGACCCCGCTCCGGCACAGCCGCTGCCTGCAGAACTTTTGCGCGAAGTGGATATCCTGACGCCGAATGAGAGCGAAGCACTGATGCTGCTGGGACGGCCGGCGGCGCGCGTTTCGCTGGCGGATGCGCCGAGCCTGGCGGAATCGCTGCAGGCGCTCGGACCGAAGATTGTCATTTTGAAGCTAGGCGATCAGGGCTGCTACTGCCGTTCCCATCATGCCGCGTTTGCTGTGAAGGCGATCGACACCACGGCGGCTGGTGACACATTCAATGGCGCACTGGCCATTGCGTTGGCGGAAGGCCGCGGTCTCGATTCCGCACTGCGCTATGCCAATGCAGCCGCCGCCATCTCTGTGACGCGCCTGGGTGCGCAGGCATCGGCGCCCTCACGCGGTGACGTCGAAGCCTTCCTGGCGGCTACCTTCTCTTCAACCGAGCCAACACAAGTGTAAGTTCATTCACACGCGTTTCAGCGTGCAGGATTCGTCCATCTATACAATCGGAAACGAACATGAACGATAACGGCAAGAGCAAACTGCCCGACCTGCTACGCAGGCAGGAATCGGAAATCTTGAGTGATTGGATGCGCCAGCAGGCGATCGAACACCGCGGAAATTTTAAAGAAAGCGAAATTCGCGAGCAGTCGCGGGACCTTCTCGCCGCGATGCGGGAAGCCGTCCAAGGCGGCAACCTGCAGGACGTTAACGGCCGGGAATGGGCGCCAGTGCGGGACATGCTTGATTCGATCGCACGGTTCTGGGCCAAGCAAGGCTTCTCAGCCACCGAAACAGCCACTTTCGTCTTCTCACTGAAACTGCCGTTGTTCTCGCAGTTGCGCCGCGAATACGGCACAGACGCGGCGGGTCTGGCGGCAGAGATCTGGACCGTTACCACCGTCATCGACAAGCTTGGCCTTGTGGCGACCGAAGCCTACATGAAGGGCCGCGACGAAATCATCTCCCGTCAGCAGCAGGAAATGCTGGAGCTTTCGACGCCCGTGGTCCGCCTTTGGGAGAATATTCTGGCCCTGCCCTTGATCGGCACGCTGGACAGCGCCCGCACGCAGGTAGTAATGGAGAATCTATTGCAACAGATCGTCAGCACGGGCGCGGAGATTGCCATCATCGACATCACTGGTGTGCCGACGGTAGACACTTTGGTGGCACAGCATCTGCTCAAAACCGTGGCGGCCGCGCGCTTAATGGGCGCGGACTGCATCATCAGCGGTATTCGTCCGCAAATTGCGCAGACAATCGTGCACTTGGGCGTGGAACTGGGTGACGTGACCACCAAAGCTACGCTGGCAGATGCATTCGCGATCGCGCTACGGCGCGCCGGCATGGGCGTGGTCAAGTTAAAGGCGAAGTCTGCCGAGTAGATCACATGGAACGCATCCCGATTCTGAAGATGGGCGAGTTTCTACTCGTCACCATCCAGGTTGACATGCACGACCGGCTTGCCATGACGTTGCAGGATGACTTGACGGAGATGATCGTCCGGCATCATGCGCACGGCGTGCTGATCGACATCTCTTCCCTCGAAGTGGTCGATTCATTTATCGGCCGAATGCTGGGGAACATCGCATCCATGTCGCGCGTGCTCGACGCCGTCACAGTGGTCGTCGGTATGCAGCCGTCCGTCGCCATCACGCTGGTGGAACTCGGGTTGTCCCTGAAAGGCGTCCGCACGGCGCTGAACGTGGAAAAAGGTATGGCGACGCTGCGCAAGGACGCGACAGTCGTCCAAGAGGACTATGACGATCCGGAAACGTGAAGAGTTGCAGCTTCGCGGTTCGGAAGACATCGTGCTGGTCCGACAAGCAGTTCGGGCAATGTCCGTTGAGGCGGGATTCAGCCTAGTGGACCAGACGAAGCTGGTAACCGCGGCCAGCGAGCTTGCACGAAACACCGTGATTTACGGAGGCGGGGGGACCACAACTTTGGAGTTGGTGGAGCAGCCCCGGCGCGGTGTCCGTTTGACCTTTGAAGATAAGGGACCCGGCATTCCCGACCTCGATCTGGCCATGAAAGACGGCTATACCACCGGCGGCGGACTTGGCTTGGGGTTGAGCGGCGCCAAACGGCTCTCCAGCGAGTTCGAAATCAGCTCGACGCCCGGTGAGGGCACCTGGATTCGCATTACACGCTGGAAGCCATAGCCCGGCGCGCCATGACCCACTTCACACCAATTACCATTGCGGAACTCAGCGCCGTATCTGAAGCGCGCCGCGTCGCGGCAAAATTTGCAGGCGCGGCCGGAATGGACCCCACCGATTCGGGAAAGCTGGCAATCATCGTCACGGAGTTGGCGACGAATCTGGTGAAACACGCGGGAAGCGGCACGCTGCTGATCAGTGGTGACGATGACGGTCCGGCCCGTTACGTGGAGGTAATCTCGCTCGATAAAGGCCGCGGCATGAGAAACGTCGCGGCGTGCATGCAGGACGGATATTCGACGTCCGGCAGTCCTGGGACTGGTATGGGAGCGATCTCCCGGCTCTCCTCCTTTATTGATGTCTGGTCGCGGGACGGTCAAGGTACCGCTGTGCTGGCGCGGCTGGTTGGCCGGGGGCAGGTTTTGCCGCCGCCGCAGATCATTCGGGTTGGCGGCATCAACGTCCCGATTCACGGCGAAACAGTTTCCGGCGATGCCTGGACCGTGCGGCATCGGGGCACGGAAGTTCTGATCGTCGCCGCTGATGGTCTGGGCCACGGCCCGGCGGCGCACAAAGCCGCCACTGTTGCTATGGAAGTGGCCAATCGCAGGCATTACGACGACCTGAGGGTATTGTTCGATGACATTCATGGCGCGCTGCGAATCACCCGCGGCGCATCCGTGGCCGTGATGCGCTTGGACGTGGTGGATCGCTCCCTGCGTTTTATCGGCATCGGCAACATCGCAGGCGCGATACTGAAACCGGGCGAGGGCAAAACGGGCCGCCAGATGCTTTCGCATCCCGGTACCGTGGGGCACGAACTGCGGCGCGTCCACGAACTGACTTACGCATGGGAGGCAAACTCCGTTCTGGTGATACACTCCGATGGAATCACATCGCACTGGAATTTGGAGACTTACCCTGAACTGAACCGTCATGATCCAACTTTGATCGCGAGTGTTATTTTCCGCGACTTTAACCGCGGCCGCGATGATGCCACCGTTATCGTGGCAAAACAGGCAGAACCCTGATGAAGTCCTTGCTCACGCTATCGCTTCGCAATGAGCACGACGTTGTCGCCGCCCGGCGCCGTGCGCGCGACATGGCCGCGCAGTTCGGGTTCGATCCGCAGGACCAGTCGCGCATTGCCACCGCCGTCTCAGAGATCGCGCGCAACGCGGTCAGCTATGGCGGCGGCGGCCAAGTGGATTTCTCGCTTGAAATCTTTGAGCCCCGTGGATTCTGGATCCGCATAGCCGATCAGGGGCCCGGTATTGCGGACCTGAGCCGAATTCTGAGTGGTCAATACCGCTCGCAAACCGGCATGGGCCTGGGAATTGTGGGCGCGCGCCGGCTGCTGGACCATCTGGACGTGCAGTCGAAACCCGGTTCCGGCACAACGGTGACCATGTGCAAAACCCTGCCCAAGCGCGCGGCTCAGATTGATTCCCAAGCTTTGGAGAAGCTGGTTGCGCAGTTTGCGACAGGCCCTGCGCAGGACGTAATGTCCGAGGTACGGCAGCAAAATCGTGATCTGCTGCGGGCCCTGGATGAACTCGCCCGCCGCCAGGAGGAGTTCGAGCGCCTGAACGCGGAGTTGGTGGACACAAACCGAGGGGTGGTCGCGCTCACCGCCGAATTGGACGAAAAAGCCGAACAACTGCGGCGCGCCGACCAGATGAAATCGCGGTTCCTGTCCCACATGAGCCACGAATTTCGCACACCGCTCAACTCCATCCTGGCGCTCTGCCGCCTGCTACAGGATCAGGTGGATGGCCCGCTGAGCAGCGAACAACAGAAGCAGGTCGGTTTCATTCGCCGTTCCGCGGAAAATCTGTTTGAGCTGGTCAACGATCTGCTGGATCTGGCCAAAGTGGAGGCCGGCAAAACCGATGTGCGGGTTTCCGAATTTGAGGTGGCGAACGTATTTGGCGCTTTGCGCGGTGTCATGAAGCCGCTGTTGACCAACGAACACGTCAATTTCGTGATTGAGGACGCTTCCGGCATTCCTGCCATGCGGACTGACGAAGGAAAAGTCGCACAGGTGCTGCGGAACTTCACGTCCAATGCGCTGAAGTTCACCGAGCGAGGCGAAGTGCGGGTTTCCGCGAAATACCTGCCCGAATCGGACATGGTTTCGTTTAGCGTGAGTGACACCGGGATTGGCATCGCGGCGCGCGACCAGAATCGAATCTTCGAGGAGTTCGCACAAATAGATAACTCGATTCAGTCTCGGGTGAAAGGCACTGGTCTTGGCTTGCCTCTTTCCAGGAAACTGGCGGAGCTGATGGGGGGCGCCGTAACGATCCGCAGTGAAGTAGGTAAAGGAAGCTGCTTCACCGCGACCATACCTCGCCTGTATTCGGGCAGTGACGCTGTAACACCGAACGTAACGAAAAAGCCGCTGGTCCTGATCGTTGACGACGAGGAGATTTCACGTTACCTGATCCGGCAGGCGCTGGCCGGCCTGCCGGTGGAGATCCTGGAAGCGGGCGATGGCAAAGAGGCCCTGACATACGCACACGAACGGCATCCCGTTTTGATCTTCCTCGACATTCGGATGCCGGAGAAGGACGGCTTTGCTACCTTAGCTGAATTAAAGGCCGACCCCTCCCTTGGTGGCATTCCTGTGGTGGTGGTTTCGTCGAAAGTGCTGACGGCGGAAGAGCGCTCCCTTTTAGAGAGTCAGTCCCTCGCGGTGCTGGCGAAAGGACTCTTATCGGAAGCCGGAGGAGCGTCCCTCATACAAGATCTCGTCAGGAAGGCAGTCGCCCTTCACTGATAAAACTTTCGGTGAGCTATACTACCCACAAAGGGCCACCCTACCGTGCACGAGATCACAGTCCTCGCCGTTGACGATCATGAGGCGGGTCGCTATGCACTCGCTAGGTTGTTGGAACAGGCGAGGTTCGTTGTAAAACAGGCGGGTACCGGGACCGAGTGCCTGCGTCTCCTTGCCGAAGATGCGCCGGACGTCGTGTTGCTGGACATTAACCTGCCCGACATGAACGGGTATGAGGTCTGCCGGCGCATCAAGGCGGATCCCCGCACACACGATACACCCGTAATTCATGTCACGGCCTCGGCCCGCACTTCCCAGGATCACGCCCGCAGTCTGGAAGGTGGAGCTGACGGTTACGTTTTAGAGCCCTATGACCCGGATGTCCTGATCGCCACCATTCGAGCCGTGTTGCGTGCTCGCGAAGCGGAGAAGGCGGCGCAGGAGTCCGCGCTGCAATGGCAGACCACTTTTGATGCGTTAGGCGACGGCGTCGCTCTGCTGGATGGCGCAGGCCGAATCCTCCGCTGCAATAAAGCGTTTTGCCGGCTGCTGGGACTTCCCGCAGCCGAATTACTCAATCGCAGGACGCCCGACATCTGGATCAGTATGGGCGCAAAGAACGATCGGTACCCGTTCCTGGAGGCACTCGCTTCCGGAGCACGCGAGACCGCCGACGTGCAGGTAAACGGGCGCTTTCTGCACGCCAGCTGCGACTTGATCTCCCAGGATAGCTGCACCACCGGCGCGGTCTACCAGATTAGCGATGTGACGGAAAAACGCCGTCTGGAAGAACAGGTCCGGGAGACGCAGAAGCTGGAAAGCATAGGCGTTTTGGCGGGAGGCATCGCTCACGACTTCAACAACTTGCTGACCGGCATTTTGGGCAACGCCAGTCTGGCATTGACAGCTATGCCGCCAGACAGCGACCTGGCACAAAATCTGAGTGAGATTGTGAGTTCCAGCGAGCGTGCCGCTGAGCTCACCCGTCAACTACTCGCTTACTCCGGTAAGGGCCGGTATGTTCTGAAAGCAGTCGATCTATCGCGCCTGGTGCACGACATGACCGAGCTATTGCATTCTTCGCTTTCTAAGAAGGTGGATTTGGAACTGGCGCTGGCGCGCGGCCTGCCGGCAGTCGAAGCCGACGTGCGGCAGCTTCAACAGGTGGTGCTCAACCTGGCGGTGAATGCCAGCGAGGCCTTCGGCGAGAACCCTGGAGTGATTCTCATTGAAACCGGAGTCCGTGATGGCCAGGTCAGCCTCAGAATTAGCGACAATGGCCCCGGCATGGATGACCGTACGAAATCGAAGATTTTCGATCCATTCTTCACCACCAAATTCCTTGGGCGCGGCCTGGGTCTGGCTGCCGTCTCCGGAATCGTACGTTCCCATGGCGGTTCCATCGAGGTCACGCGCCGGGCGAGGGTAGCACATTTACCGTGCTTTTCCCGCCGGTTGCATCCGTCGGCGCGCCCGAAAAACGCCTTTCCGCAGCCCAGACCAGCCGTGTGGTGTTGGTGGTAGACGATGAAGACGTAGTTTGCCGCGCAGCCCGTGCAGCCCTTGAAGTAAATGGCTTTGAGGTATTGCTGGCGCGCAATGGCCGGGAAGGGATTGAAGTAATGAGGGACCGCCCAAAGGAGATCGGGGTTGTGCTGCTTGATATGATCATGCCGGTCCTGAGTGGCGCAGAGGTGGTCGCGGAGCTTGCGAAATTGAATCCAGATGCGCGCATCGTCGCTTCCAGCGGCTATCCTCTGGAAGAGGCGATGAGGCGTTTTCCGCGCAATTTTATTACGACGTTCCTGCAAAAACCTTACACATCCCGGCAGTTGATTAGCACAATCGAATCTGTGCTAGCCAAAACCAGCCCGTAACCGGATTAGCGCTGCGCGAGTTCGTGCGTGAATACCACGCGCCTGAAGATATCGATGGGGCTCAGGACCCCCACGACGCGGTTTGCACCTTCAGCCACCACGGGCACGACCTCAATCTGGTCTCGCATGAGCACCAGCACAGCCTCAGAAAGGGGCGCACTATCCGGAATGCTTGGACCTTGCTTGCGCATAAAGTCCTGCACCCGCGTTTCCGGCCTGCTGAGGACGCGCATGGCATCGTAGAGGTCGCCGCGGCCGCAGTAGCCCAGCAACGAACCATCCGCATCCACCACCGGATAACCCGGTTTGCCTCCGTCGAACATGCGCACCGCATCGGCGAGCGATGTCTGTGGATCCAGTGTGATGGCCGGACTGTTCATCACATCGCGCACCTTCAGTTCCTGCAATCGCTTGTCCCGCTGCAAAAGCTCCAGAAACCGTTGATAGCCGCGACCGTTGGAAACCTGCCGCTCCACATCCTTCCGCAGC
>JADMIO010854430.1_pt1 | contig 46891 bp, 38 predicted proteins | sample 8958161 | NCBI WGS metagenome assembly JADMIO01 (sample SAMN16585339, study PRJNA669376) | soil metagenome | isolation source: Crop rotation soil | place: USA: Cullars Rotation, Alabama | collected 2011
CGCGACTTCAAGTCACGTGAATTCCAAGCTTCGGATCCCACTGTGCTGGAAAGGCGTTGGCCAATGACGGGCAGGTTCGTGCGTTTGAACTGAAAGAACATCCTTTCTTCGTTGGAACATTGTTTCAACCTGCGTTAAGCTCCGGCCTGAATGGCCCCAACCCTGTTCTTCTTGAATTCACAAGAGTAAGCCTTCTTCATGATGGCGTTGCTGTGTTTTGAACAATCAATGGAAAAGTGAGTAAAAATTTTGTACCGGCGCCGGGTGAAGATTCGACTTCGACTTCCGCATGGTGAGACTGGAGAATGTTCAATGTTGTGGCCAGCCCCAGGCCCATCCCATTTCGTTTTGCCGTAAAATAAGGCACAAAGAGTTTGGCGAGATTTTCTTCATTGATACCACATCCATTGTCTTCGATAATGAGTTGACAGGTTTCCTCAGCTTTTTCGATCGTTGCGGTTATCGAACCTCCCTCTTTCCCTTCCATCGCCTCGATGGCATTGATGATGATGTTCAGGAACGCGACTTTCAATTTTTCCACGTCCGCAATGATGGAAATATCTTCAGCGGGGAAATTACCCTTGTATTCGATGTTCTTTAATATCATCCTGTCGGAGGCGGCTTTAAAACTGTCGTCTACCACAGCTTGTAAAACAGAAGGTACAGGATTTACTTCTACGGGCTTGCTGGCTTGCAACAATTCAGTTACCAGGTCTTCGATCCTTTTGCTGTTTCTCGTGATGATGTCAAAAAAAACTTTCAGATCAGGGTCCTTCACCTCCTGTAGTATTTGCTCCAGTGATAAATTAATGTTGTTGAGGGGGTTGCGGATCTCGTGACCCATCATTCGGATCAGGCGGTTGGTGACGCTGAGTTTCTCCAATCGAAGGTTGGCCTTTTCCGCCTTTTTCAATTGGGTGATATCGTGAATGATCCCCTGATAGTAACGGCCGGAAGCTGTTTTTTCAGGTATAAGAGAAAGAATACCATTCTTTTGATGTCCATTTTTTGTTTTGATCACGATCTCCATATCCTGCACATCATTCTTCAGTGCTACCCGGCTGTTTATCGCATCCTGTAATTGAGGATTAGAAAGCAAGTCATTAATGCATAAACCTTTTAATTCAGCTTCTTCATATTCGGTAAGGATGGAAGTGGCAATGTTGACATCGGTGAAGTTCAGCTTTTCATCTACAGTAAAAACAGCGTCGGTAGACCGTTCAAAAATATTCCTGTACTTTTTTTCATTTGCGGAAAGCGCCCTGATGAATTTTGTTCTCTCATAGGCATAACGGATGCAACGTTCAAGATTTTCGGAATCAAGATTCGATTTGCTGAGGTAATCGACCGCGCCGGCCTGCATGGCCAACATGTCCAGTTCGTGGTTTCCTTTACCAGTTAATAAGATAAAGGGACTATCGCAACCATTTGCCAATGCTTCTCGCAACAGGTCCAGGCCCGTTTTTGCGCCGAGGAAAAAATCCACCAATACCACATCAAAATTGCCGCTGCACACTTTCTCTACTGCCGGGTTGTATTCCGGGCACCAGGTCAATTCATAAAAATTGTCCTTTATGGAACGGAAATATTCGCTGAGAATAAAGAAATCTTCTTCATCATCATCTACGATCAATATTCTCAGCGAAAGGTATCCCTGGGGTTTATCCTGCATTTTCGTCGCTTGTTCCCCGGCTAATCCAGGCGCTTCTGTATTCATCTATTCAAATATTACCTGTTCTTCGCGTTCTTCCATTGGAATGCGGCGAATAAAATCATCGTAAAGCTCGTCATCATGGTTGCTGTACACGCCATAGGCATCGATGCTATAGCCTACCAGGCCATCATTGGCCTCTATAAGATACAAAATAGTTGAATCAGATGGATCAGAATCACCCTCAAATCGATAAGTTTTGATGATCTTCAGGTCGTCGGGATTGTATACTTTTCCACTCTCGGTCCCAAACCCTTTTTCTGTCATCCGGAACTCATTATCCTGCTTTTTAACCCTCAGTCTTTCCAAAACGGAGGTCAAAGTTGTCATTTCATTCATTGGTTTTGCCATACTGTTATTTTTTTAGAACAAGAATTCATGTTACCTGTTATAGTTACTAAAGCTGTACCAAGTTTGTGGCACAGTTTTAATTCAATGTTAAGTAGTAATATATCTTACGATCACATAAAGCCAATTTTATGTCATTCAATTTGTTAACAGCGGTACAGCAAAAATTGCATTTGCAGCCCTTCTCGAAAGTGAACCCAAATACACAGGAATTACCTGACAAAAAGCAGGATTCGCCCCAGCAAAAGCTAATACAGGCAGTAACCACTGCTGCCCTTGTTGCCATTTATGAAGCTTCAAAATCGGAAGAAGGCATCGATATGATCGCCAACCAACCCCTTCATACGGAATGGGCCAGCGAGTTGTTCGGGGAAAATAAAACACAGGTGTTGGAAAATATTTCCCAGTATTCCGGATTCGACAGTATCCATGCGGAATCGAAATTAAATGAGATCGCCGGTGTAAGTATTGGGATCCTCCGTGACCATGTTCCGGTAAGCAATCAAAGAGAAGGACAGATGAAAAGTCTCATGTCTACCCAGAGGGATTTCATCCTGCCTTATATGCCCGCAGCATTGCAATTGGGAACGATCCTCCATGACAATACGATCGATGACAGGACGAACAAAATGTCGGGCCCGATATCAAGTTTGGTGAATAAACTTCAGACGAGCTTTGATAGCCCGGAAACAAAGGAAGAGGCTGTATTCAAACAAAATATTCATAAATAAGGGATAGAAGGAAGACGGTCCCTTACTGGTATTTCAGCTCATTTAGTTGGAAAAGGGAAATTTGTATTGATTCATATCCGCCACTACATTAATTGAAAGGCTATTGAATCTTTCTCGATTTTTTTTGGAAATTCATATAGATCCTACCGGCATTTTTTTCATCTTTCAACCGAAGGAAAACCGGTTCGTACAATTGTAGATCGTCCGTCCATCCCTTCGCATTCACTTCGCATACCAGGACAGGGTTCACCCAAAAGATCTCTTCTGCAGAAACACTTCTGAGTTTTCCGGGGAAATGAGGTGATGAATAAGCATGCAGCCTCGCAAAAATATTAATGATGTCCTTGTCATTAAATCCCACCCTGGCTTTTCCGATCTCTGTTAAGCGATGTTCTTCATCGTACATGGCCAGCACGATCGAAGCAATGTTTCCGTTCTCCCATTTTGTAAACCCGGTTATAATAACGTCAATATTCATTTTCTAATCGCTTTGTCATTCCTTGGTTCCTTTCTTATTTTTCAGTAACCACTTATTTATCGGAGAGGTTTTTGAAGTCATGTCTTCGCTGTCGTATTTTTTATTTACCGAATACTCATCCTTGTGTTTGATGAGCAGCCAGGCATTTTCATCTTTAGCAGCTTTCATTTTCACCAATGCGAATACGCCTTTTAATTTTTTCCCCTTTAATAAAAATTTAATGTTGCCTTCTTTTAATCCTTTTTTTATCGATGCCACGGGTTCTTCGTCTTCTGAAAGCGGGAGGTAAAAACCTTTGTCCCATATCTCCACGATCCCGGCACCATATCCTTCCGGGATAACACCCTTGAATTTCCTGTATTCGAAGGGATGATCTTCTACCATCATCGCCAATCTTTTGTCAGCCGGGTTCAGTGATGGACCTTTGGGAACCGCCCAACTTTTCAATACGCCATCCTCTTCGAGCCTGAAATCATAATGCAAGCGGGAGGCTTTGTGTCGCTGGACAACAAATTCAAGGGGCGATCTTGTTTTCGCCTTTATCTTTCCTTCCGGCTCAGGCGTGCTGCTGAAGTTTCTCTTGGCCTTGTATTTTGTCAATCCCATCAGGAAGCTTTTTTACGTTTAACGGAAAGGCTGGCTTTCAACTGTTCCATCAGGTCTGAAGATTTGCTGTGCACAATTTTCATAGTAGGTGTGGCCAGCTTCTTGCCTTTGGCCTTCATTTTGATCAGTTTCAACAATTCTGTGGTATAGGTATCCTTGTATTTTTTGATGTCGAATTTTTTTGAATGTTGGTTGATCAGGTTCACTGCCATTTTCAATTCTGCTGGCTTTATCCCGGACTTACCAGGCAGGGCAAGCCCTGAGGTGGAACGAATTTCCTGGTGAAAACGGATCCTATTGAGCATAATTACTTCTTCATTTGCCAATAATATTGCAAGGTTTTCCTTGTTGCGCATAACGAAACTGGCGATGCCCGCTTTGTTGGTTTTGTGCAAGGCTTCCCTTAATAATGCATATGCCTTTGTCCCATTTTTATCCGGGGCAAGGTAATAGGGTGTTTCAAAATACATCGTATCGACCTGGGAAACATCAACAAAATCGTCAACCTGGATGATCTTGGTTTTTACTGCGTTTGCTTTCTCAAAATCCTTGTCTTCCAAAACCACGTAACGGTTATTTACCATATACCCTTTTACGATATTTTCCCATTTCACCTCCTTGCCTGTCCGTTCATTGACCCGCATGTATTTGATATGGCTGTGGTCTTTCTTATCCAGCATATCCAGGTCGAGGTTGCTGCTTTCAGTGGCGCTGTACAATTTGACGGGAATATTTACGAGCCCGAAACCGATGGCGCCTGTCCATAATGGCCGCATAAAAATTAGTTTGTTTCTTTAAGAATATCATGAACCATGCCATTGAGTGATGGATGCATAGCTTATTCAGTGGCAAACTGTTACCTATGCGACGGGGATGTAGATGGTGAAAGTTGCTCCATTGCCCAGTTCAGAATCGGCAGTAATGAAACCATTGTGATTTTCAACGATCTTTTTAACGATCGCAAGGCCAATTCCTGTTCCACCATACAGGTCGCGGCTATTGAGCCGCTGGAAAAGGCTAAAGATCCGGTCTTTGTACTGGCGTTCAAAACCAATGCCCTTGTCCTGGATGCTGATGTAGTGGTATTCAGGTTTTACCGCGGCGGGGTGATCTATCTCTTCCCTTTTCCGCTTCCCGGCGGTTATATGGATCACTGGATGTTCCCCGGGCTTTGTGAATTTTATCGCATTGCTTAATATGTTGCCCAGCAATTGTTCGAACTGGAAACTGATCACTTTCAAAACAGGGAGGTTCTCTGCACTGATCTCGGCGTGCGTATGCTGAATCAATTCGGACAATTGATCTTTGGCGGCATTCAATATATCGTTCAAATTCTTTTCTTCAAATTCAGCATCAACGTTGGTCGCACGTGAATAAGAAAGAATATCTACGATCAATTGTTGCATTCTTTTGGCTGCATTTTGTATGCGGTCAAAATACTGGCGGCCTTTTTCAGAAAGCGATTCCCCGGAATCTTCCAGCATACTGATGAAGGTCTGGATCTTTCGCAAGGGCTCCTGCAAGTCATGGCTCGCGACGTAAGCAAACTGCGCCAATTCCTCGTTTGCCTTTTCGAGTGTGTGGTTGGCTCTAACGAGTTCGGATGTTCGAAGTTGAACCTGCTGTTCGAGTGATTGGGCAAAATCCTTTTGTGCCTGGATGTCTGTACTGGTGCCTACCCACAGCATCACTTTTCCATCATTGTCTGTAAGGGGAACGGCCCGGCTCAATTGCCAGCGGTAGGTTCCTTCGCGTATGCGGAACCGGTGTTCCTGTGTATACGGCTTGCCCGACTCAATCGATTCCCTCCAACGTTTCATGCTGGACTCCCTGTCATCGGGGTGAACGAGTTCGACCCAGCCATACTTCGTGATATTGCCCGTATCCAGTCCTGTTCTTTCGGAAAAAGACCTGTTGAGGTAATTGAATTTTCCTTCGCGGTCTGCCGTCCAGGTGAACTGCGTCATGGTATTGGCGATCAGTTCAAACCTCCTGGCCGTTTCCTGGCTTACCTGTTGGGCCTTGTTCAATTCCAATTCATCCAGCGCATTTTGAAGCCTGACCTCCTTTTCTACCAGCTCCAGCTGCAACTTCCTCGATTTATCCAGCTCCCAAATGATCTTGAAATAGGCGGCCACCAAAATAAACAAAGCAAAAAGCGTCAGCAGTATGGCTACCACCGGCGTGATCGCCGCTTCCTCGTTGAGAAAGGCTTGTCGTTGCGCCAGTACCGCATCTTCAACTTTGACCATCTTCTCCACATGGGTGCGGGCATTGTCCATCAGAAATTTTCCCTGCAGGAGTTGCTGGGCTGTATATTTTCCCCCGGACTGAGCCTGTTGAACAAGCTTGCCCAGGTAGTCAATGCGGGAATCCACAAAATGGTGCAACATGCGCATGTTGATCATCTGCAATTGATTTCCCCTTAATAAAGAGTCCAGCCTGCGCAATGAATTGTGTGTATTCGACAATGCATTATTGAATGGTTCCAGGAAAATCGGATCGTTGGTGAGCAGGTATCCCCTCTGTCCGGTCTCTGCATCTTTTAAATAAGACAGGGCCTTTTCTATTTCCACTTTTACCCGGTTGGTATGGTTTACGGTATCCGCGAGGTCGATGAGCTTTTTGGTTTTAATAAAAGTCACTACTGCCAATGACAACAAAAGTGTAATTGCCGCGAGAAAAATAAGTTTGACACCAACATCAGGGATGATAAATTTTCGGGCCATGGGAGATTACCTGCAGGATACGATGAAATTCTCCCACCGGGTAGGAGAAACCATTTTTTTAAAATTGAAGGAAAGAATTTTACTTATCAGCGTTTTAAGGTCGGCAAATTGTCGGGGCTTAAGTATGAAATAATCGGCGCCACCATCATACATCTTGCGGATAGCATCGGGTTGGGAAGTAGTGGAAAATACGACTACCGGGATATCCTGCCATTCCTGTGTCGATCGTATCGCATCCAGGCATTCAAAACCATTTTTTCTGGGCATGTTTATATCCAGGAAGATCACATCGGGCGGGGGTGGAACATTTTCCTTCAGCATCTCTATCAACTCCTGGCCATCAGAAGAGATCGTCAACTTGCTATCTTTATTCAACTGTAAGAGCGCATCCTCAAATAGCATGCAGTCGTCTTTGTCGTCGTCGGCGAGAACGATATGGGGGCAATCGATCCTCATGTATTAAAGATAGTCATCAGGCATGGCTTTTCCTAATAATCAAAAAACTACCCAATAGTAAATTGTTTTTCTTTTTTTAAACGAAACGTGCCCAACAAATTCAATTGCCGGGCACGTTGCTTACTTTATTGACGGGGGTTAGAAGATCGTGTAAATGGTTACACCCGTGGGCCTGTCTACTCCAAATAATGAATCAACGGTAGCTGCCTTTAAAACACCATCTACCAATAGGTTCATGCTGATGTGCGCCTTTCGGTCGGTACCTACCCAATCATTGGGCGGAAAAACAGTGAACTTCAATGTATCGCCCACCAGGTTGTTTACATTGGTTATCAGGTAATCTTTTTGAAAATTCATGGCAGTGACAGAATCATCTGCGATAAGACTGTCTACACCTGTCCTAAAATAATACGTAGAGATAGTATCACTTGTAAACTGAACGGTGACTTGCTTATTGGGTGTGTTGCTTACAGGATCTTTGGTACAACTAACAAAGAAAGCCGCAGCAATCAACAGAAAAAATAATCCTTTCATAGTGTTTGATTTTATCAGGCAGAATATTCCGCCCTGTAAATTATGTAAAAAACATGCCGTTTATAAAGCCGGGGCATTATTTCTGTATGTTTTAACAGGAAGCAAGGGTGCTTTATAATTTCGGCTGCAATGTTTTAGCCTTATCCAGGTGTGTTTCCAACACCGGGAGCGTTTTTGCAGCGAATGATTTTATAGGATCCGCGACATCAGCACTTCCTGAAACCTCTTTGAATTTGGAAACATCTTTCACGTGATCATCCACCATCATGTTGATATAGGCCTTATCGAAATCCGCTCCTTTCTTCGATTCCAATTCCTTAACGTGCATCATGTGTTCCTCTCCCATTTTGTCGGGCAGCGCAATCCCCTGCTCCCCGGCAAGTTTTTTCATCTCATCGTTTGCCCTTGCATGGTCTTTCGCAAGAAGGCTGCCATATGCTTTAACGTCTTTGTTGCTGGCATTGCGCGCTGCATATTCCCCCAACTCCACTTCCATCAACCCGCCGTCATAAGCCTTACTGAGAAATTCATCCCCCGCAACTGTCTTATTTGACATGCCGGATATTTTGTTATCCGACATCCGCGTAGCGTTTGTATCTACTGCCAGTTTTTCATCTTCTGCAATCGTTGTACTGTCTTTTTCATTGCTGTTGCAGGCCTGGAAAATGCCCGCCAGGCAAATCCCAATACCCATTACTAATACTCGTTTCATATAATTTCGTTTAATATGCTTCCCAAACAACTTTCACACCATGGTTGGGCTTAACCAATGCATGCAATTAAAATACAAATCGCCGTGGTGATAATTCCTCATTCTGTGCCGCATTTACAATATCCCGCTTTTGTACCATGCTGGCTTGATACTTGTCATCTTACTCACAACAACATTATTTCAGCTATTTAAAATGTATTACTATGCCAAATGAAAATCTGATAGGGGTATTGAATGACCTCGTTGAAATCAACAACGATCGTATCAAAGGATATGAAAAAGCAATAGAAGAATTAAAAGGTGATGACCTGGACCTCAAAGCCTTGTTCAACAGGCTGGCCGATCAAAGCCGCGATTTCAAATCCGAATTGTCATCAAGGATCGGAAGACTGGGTGGAGAAGTTTCTACTGATACAACGAACCTTGGAAAAATTTACAGGGCCTGGATGGATGTGAAAGCAGGAATGTCCAATGACGACAGGCAAACAGTTTTAAATTCCTGTGAATATGGTGAAGATGCAGCACAAAAAGCCTATGACAGCGCTTTGAAATCCGATGCAGATATGGACACAGAGTCAAGGCAGATGATCACCAATCAAAAACAATCGTTGAAAGCAGCGCATGACCAGGTGAAAGCTTTAAGGGATGCACATGAAACAGTGAAATAAAACTTTTGCAGGCCGGGCCAGTCCTGGCCTGCAATATTTTTACAAAATTCCTGCTATCCAATAAGGCAAATATTATTTGAGGGATTCTTCCACAGTGAGATGATTTCGGGGAAAGTGGTACTCACTAAAAAACAAATACCATCGTTAAATAGAATTTTCTATCTATAATTTTTAATTAAAATCCAGGCATGATGAAACTTAAATTGATATTATCCGCAATGTTGATGATGGGCGTGCTTTCTGTTTCCGCACAAGTGGACAGCAGCAAGAAGAAGCTCCCGCCAAAGGCCCAGGTGCCTAAAGAAACACCCAGACCTGACAGCAGTACAATGCGCAAAAAATCCGTGGAAAATAAAGACAGCCTCATTGACAAGACCAAGCTGCCGCCGAAAAACAATGTACCTCTAACGGATACAATGCCCATAAACAAACCCGAGTAATACCAGTGTAAAGCAAGGTGGCACGGCGTTTGTTTATTTATAAGTGAAGATGTTGATTGCAAGATCAACAATTTCAATAAAAGTTCACAATGGGTCAAACCACGTGAACATTGGAGCTGAAGGATACTTACTCACAGTAAACGTGAAAAAGCCCTTCAGCTTTTTTTATGCGTCATACGGATCTTACATCCCCAATGAAAAAATGAAAAAATGGTTCCCCTCCCAGGTAGGAACAACCAGGTTGTTGCTTGTTGATTCTTTGGAGTTGATAACGCCCTTGTCTTTCAGCTGCCTGGCGCGCTGTTCAACATTGATCCCAAAATAAGTTACAGCAGGGTAGTTAAAATGTTTGGTCTCATGCAATCCAATGATCATTAAGCCATCTGAAAGTATGGCATGTGGATATGGCTCCTTCATGTTGGCCTTTACTTCAAAACCAAGCTTTTTCCAAAATGTGATTGACTTTTGCAGGTCAGCTACCGGGTGGGCGTATTCGCCAAAAGCACCACAAAGTCTATTGGGAAATTTACTTTCATTTGAAAAATCGCCCTGTGGCATATTCAAGAGGGTTAAACCGGTTGGCTGTTTAAAATTCCCGAGGTTATTGACCATCATAACCGAAAACCCGTCAGGGGATTGAATAAAATAACGTTTCAGGATGTCAGTTGGTCCCGGCTTCCCGGTAAATACGATCCCGTCATTTTCCAGCCGGGCTACCCTGTTTTCGAGATCGGTAGTATAATATGTAAGCCCGATATAGGGTATGGTATCCTTTCTCATCATCAGGAGCAATGAGCCATCACTCAGTTGTCTCCAGCTTACCGGGAATTCATTGGAAGCTATTAAGGTGAAACCGAGTTTCTGGTAGAAAGCAACCGATGAATCGGGATTTGAAGAGGTAAAATAAACGCTGGCTACTTCACCCAATTTGGATTGCGCATTTGCTTCAAACGAACAAACAATCAAAATTGCTATGGTAAAAAGGAATTTTCGCATGAGGTATTTTGCGCAATATACAGCATACAAACTTTACAAACCGATTGGAAAAATTGTCAGGCTTTTATACATTTTGTTTCGTACAAATTCGTCATCGTCTCCTCCTAATACATTTATCTTCGCGCTTTATTTCCAAGTAGGGTAGGGGATAATTGGAAAGAGAATGGGGATTGAACGAGGGATCACCGAAGGATGAACGAAGGTTGATCGAAGGATGAACGAAGGATACAGCCCTCTCCTATGCCTTTACTGCGGTTTAGCTGTCTGTCACCAATGCAGTAATTTTCTCCTGTGCCGAAGTCAACCATTCACAATTTCACCTCCATTCGGGTGCAATACCTGCCCGGTAATATAGGAGGAGTCGGCGGAGGCCAGGAATAAATAGGAAGGCGCGATCTCGGCTGGCTCACCGGCCCGTTTCATAGGAGCATCGCTGCCGTGCGCAGCTACTTTTGAAGGCTCGAAACTGGAGACGATCAGGGGCGTCCATACCGGTCCGGGTGCAACCGCATTTACACGAATCCCTTTATCAATAAGGTTTGCGGCCAGGCTCCTTGTAAAGGATACGATCGCGCCTTTTGTTGATGCATAATCAATGAGGCCGGCACTTCCGCGGTACGCGGTAACCGAAGTAGTATTGATAACGCAACTTCCCTTTTTCATAAAAGGCAGGGCTTTTTTGGTGAGCCAGAACATCGAAAATATATTGGTTGCAAATGTTTTCAACAATTGTTTTGTCTGAATCTCTTCCAATGAGGATGAAGCATAATGTACCGCGGCATTGTTGACCAGGATGTCAATTTTTTTAAATGCACTAATCGTTTTCTTAATTATTTTGTTGCAATTCGATTCTGTTGAAATATCGCCAGGCAACAACAGGCATTGGCGACCATATTTTCCTGTCACCAATTCCTTCGTTTCTTTTGCGTCGTGGTGTTCATTGAGGTAAGAGATGGCAATATCAGCGCCTTCCTTCGCAAACAACAATGCAACGGCTCGTCCAATACCACTGTCACCACCTGTTATCAGGGCGCATTTTCCTTCAAGTTTACCGGAGGAATGCTGCCCTGGATTTTCAGCCACCGGCACCGGGATCATTTTATACTCCTGGCCAGGCCTTTCCTGCTGCTGGGGCCGCCGCATTGCCCTCTTTTTACCCGACTTCTGCATAGACTTTTTTTTAAGGCTCTAAATTTCCCTCGATAGAATCATCGATGGTAACACCACTTACCGCTCCCGCAACCATTTTAAGGAATGCAACAACAGAGCCGTGCTTGGTATCCCAATAATAACCATGATCAGGAATTACTTTTATGACAGAAATCCGTGGATCATCCTTTCCTTCAGTAAACCATACTTTTAACAGGGGATTCCACAATTCCTGGATCTTCTTTTTATCATTGCTGATCGTTGCGGTGCCATTGATTGTCATAAAATCTGAATGACCCTGGAACAACAGTTGTACGTTGTGCTCATTGTCAATTTCTTCATTTTTATGACTGTCATTCGCACTGAGGAACCAAAGAGCACCTTCCTCGTCCGTTTGTTGAACAGACATGGGTCGCGTAACGAAGTACTTCTCGGTTTCATTCTTTGTACAGAAAAAACAGGTACGCACTTTACCGGCCATTTCCCTGATCTTTTCAATGGCCTCGGTTCCCTGGAGGTCTTCATGGTTTTTTTCCGGCTGTTGGTTGTTGATGCTATCCATAATTATTTAGTTTTACTACAATAGAACAAATCACATACCTCAATAATAATGGGCAGGTCTGTTGAATTTCTTCTCTACAACAGGGGCAATTCCCGAAACAAATTGGAGGAGGTGCGGAAAAAGGGCAACAAAATGTTCAGGATCTCCTGGCGTGGATTTAACAAATTTTCCATAAAAAAAGGCTTAACCTAAAAGGATAAGCCTTCGATTGAAAAACCCTCTGACAGGTCCCAAATCTCCCTATAGTTTGAATATTTTAATTGTCTTCATCTCTTTACCCTGCCTGAGTTCAACCAGGTAGATTCCGGCCTTAAGCCCTGCTCCAATTGAGGTGACCTCGAAAGGCATGGTATTGAGTTTCCTGATCGTACGACCCTGCAGGTCAGTAATGCGGACCTGTACAGGCTCGTTGATGCCTTTTCGTATCCTTAGGTTAAAATCAGCAGCCGATGGATTTGGATAAATATCGGCGTCCAGGCGGGTATCAGTTGACATCGGAGCCTTTGACATTCGTGGACCGGGAGGTGCGCAGGCCGGTAACTTAATTGGCGTTGTCCTGGTCACACTGTTTCCGCAATTGTTGACAGACACGCAGGTGAGGTTGCCATCAATAGCCGTGCCCAGGTAAGACACTACAATGCTGATCGTACCCTGGCCGCTTTCGATCGTACCTCCCGGAGGCGCGGTCCACTGTATTGATTGGGCATTTGCAGGCATAGCCGCCAAAGAATAAGAATATTGCCTATCCGGGCAGGCAGCCAGTTGGATGATGTCTACCACACTGGGCGTAGCTGGTTTTAAACTGGTGATGACAAGGCTGCGGGGATTGCCTGTACCGCAGTTATTCGTTGCCGTTACACTAATATTTCCATTGGTATATCCTGCCGGGTAAGTGAACGAAATGCTCGGAGTGCCCTGGCCCGTCAATCCAATTGCATTTACCGGTACCGTCCAGTTGTAACTGACGGCATTGTTTACCGATGCGATCGTGTAAGAGGCAGGTGTACCGGAAGGAGCGATATTCTGGCAAACATTAGTTGGTCCGCTGATCAATCCGGGCTGTGAAGGATTGTTGCGTGTTATCAGCAAACTCCTGGCGCCACTGGCACCACATGTATTGATAGCTGTCACTGAAAGTTGACTGGTTGCAAATGCATTGGTAAATGTCAATTGTACCGTTGTATCATTTATGCCCTCACCGTTGATATGGAAAAGCGTTGTTCCGGGCGGGTTGGTCCATCCGTAGGAAGTTGCCGCAACGGTTTTTGGAATGGTATAAGTGATCGGAACATTGGTGTTAAGGCTTGGGCAAACATTGGTCGATGATGGAACGATCTGTCCCGGCGTATTGGGTGTTTGTGCCAGTAACCAGAACAGTTTGTCTGCACTATTACCGCAAGTTGAAATCGATTTCACTTTAATGACCCTGTTCACCAATGCATAAAAATTGTTGTTGATTGTCACCGTAATGCTGGTAGAGTCGGGTGTTGCCGATACCAGTGTCACTGTTGGTGGCATTGTCCAACGGTAAGTGCTCGCATATGGTACGGGGTCTATCGTATAGATCAACTGTTCTCCGGTCCCAACATAAGGACATACATTGGTCTTTCCATAGACGGCCGCCGGTACTGCCGGTGCCGGGTTAATTGACAAAGTAACCGCGTCTCTTGATAAACTGGTGCAGGTTCCATCAAAAGCTTCGGCGTAGTAGGTTGAAGTACCTACACCCACCTGTACAGGACTTGCCACTACATTACCACCTGTTGCCGCATCGTACCAGGTTATGGTTCCGCCTGTAGCCGTAGCTGTTATGGTTTGTGTCGGATTGCCTGTGTAACATACGGTTTGATCTGTACCTACCGCGACTGGCGCAGCAAGAATGGTAAGTGTCACGGCTGTACGGGTGAGGCTATTACAAGTTCCGTCTAATGATTCGGCATAATAGGTAACCGTACCCACACCTACCTGGTCGGGATTGGCAACCGTATTGCCGCCTGTTGCCGCATCATACCAGGTAATGGTACCACCCGTAGCCGTCGCGGTTATGGTTTGTGACGGATTTCCATCTTCGCAGACAGATTGGTTTCCTCCACTCGTGGGTGCAGCAGGTGCTGCCAGGATGGTAAGGGTTACCGGCGTTCTTACGCTGTAACAAGTACCATCGAATGCCTCAGCATAATAGGTAACCGATCCTACACCCACCTGCTCGGGCGTTGGGACTACCATACCACCAGTCAGCATTGTATACCAGGTGATCGTGAAATCTGAGGTAGCCGTTGCTGTGATTGTTTGTGTAGGATTTCCGTCCTGGCAAACTGTTTGGTCTCCGCCACTTGTTGGAGGTGTTACAGCCGGCGGCTCAGTTACTATAAACAGCTGGGCTGCACTACAGGTGGTTTCTTCTGTAACAGTTAAAGTATAGTCACCTGCAATCAGTCCCGAAATATCTGCTGTAGTTTGAATAGGAATTGTATTCCAGGAATAGGTGAACGGAGTTGTATTTCCCGAAACAGAAGAGGTAATTGCTCCATCAGAACCTCCGAAACAAGAAACGTTGGTAACCGTTCCATCCACAAATAAAGTTCCTGCGCATTCCCCGGCACCGAATTCACTAAATGAAGTGATGCCGTTGAAGCTGAAAGTATTGGGACCAGGCGTGGTATTGGCAGAATAAGAATAAGTAGAAGGCGCATCAAACTTATAGCCCTTTAATGCCACATCGGTTGCACCATCTAAAAGATCCCCGGCAAGGAACGTAAAGATTCCATCGGCCGAGAAGGCTCCTGCGCCGCCGTTGGTGATGTCCCAAGTCCTGCCCAATTGCCTGGTAGGATGCAATGTCGCCGGATAATTTACACTGGCGCCGTCTGTAGTGGTTACATTTACATCACCCGCCGTGTTCCCGTTGTTGAAATTCAGGCTGGCCGGCGTATACCCCGAGAATGATCCTACGGGAAAGTCATATACCCCTCCTGTTGCGCCAATTGTTCTCTTCAAATTTCCAACAACATATCCCGTTCCGGTCCTGGTAACAGCTCCTGTTGTTCCGTTCGTCACAAAAACGGTGTTTGACCCGGTGGAAAAAATACCATTAGAAGCAGAGGAAAGGTTGAGTGTATTGCTTACCGTTATGCTCGCGTCAAGTGACAGACCCGATCCATCTGTATTGCTGTTGGTAAGAATATAAAAATTATTGGGAGATGATCCGCTTATGTTCTGGGGAGCTGTTGTACTGTTGAAATTTACAGTAGAAATACCTGCTGTGAAAGTTCCACCATTGTTACTCCAATTTCCGTTTACAAATAATAACGGCGCACCTGTACTCAATGAAGGCTGAAATGTTCCGCCGGTTAATTCTACATCTCCATTAACCGTAACAGTAGGCGTTCCGGCTCCGGATACAAGATGAAATTTTCCACCTGACACTATTAGTTTGCCGGCAATGGTAACGGTAGGACTTGTGCCCGCCGAGAGCCTGAAAGAACCGGTGCCGGTATTTTGTATCACAAGGTCATTCAAAATACTGGTAAGGTTGCCTCCGGCGTTTGAATTGGTAGCTCCCGAAAAGTTGATGATCAGGAAACCATAGGTTGAACCTCCAAATGAGGTAACGCCTGTTGATTGTAGCTCATAAGTACTTCCTGCAACAAAGTTCTTTGTTGTTCCGGGAATTGATGTGCCTGCCTGCTGAATGTATTTTCCACCACTATTAATATTAAATGTAGTTGCGGTAATCACAGATTGACCGGTAACCGTTGATCCATTGGAAATGGTCAGGGTTGCAAATGGTGTAGAGGCAGCCACGCCGGAAATGGATTGCGTTGTGCCGTTAAAAATTGTTGAGCCGGCAGCAGGAGCTGTCATTGCAGCATTATTGACCAGGTTACCAAGGATACTCAGTACAGCAGAACTTTGTGTTAAGGTTCCGGCGCTAGCAGTGACGTTAAGCAAAGTCTTGTTCGTAGCCCCGAATGTTACCGTTCCTGCTCCATCTTTTGTAAAACTTCGTGTTGGCGCGTTTACAACACCACCAACGATCAGAGAATTGGCGTTACCGGTAATGGTAATATCAGCATTCATCGTCACTGCCCCGGTTCCTAAATTCAGGTTAAACCCTGATCCTGTGTAAGCAAAATTGCCGTTCCACGTTGTTGGGTAAGCGCTCATTGTCACTCCCGCACCTGAAGTATTACCGAGCGTACCACCATTGATGACAAAAGTTCCTGTTGCTGCACCAAGAGCGGCAGCAGTATTAATATTGAGCAGCCCTGCATTCAGTGTTTTTGTTCCGGTAAATGTATTGGTAGCCGTTAATGTCAATGTACTGCTAAAGCTTTTCGTGAGATTCATGGCTCCGTTTCCAATAACTGCACTTAAAGTAAGGTCCTGGCCTTCTGCGGAAGCAACTGTATTGGCACCAATAGTCAGGGTACCCGTTCCGTTTATTGCAGCGGCAATATTTCTTGAAGCACCATACGCATCCATTGTAGTGTTTCCGCTTACAGCAATTGCACGAGTGAATGTATTGTCATTGAATTGCAAGCCGCCACCACTTAAAGTGATAGTTGTCAATCCTAAAGGATTGTTACCAAAAGCCCCATCAGTACCATTGCCCGCAACTTGCTGACTTACCCGGACTTTACCATTATTTATTGTTGTGTTTCCCGCATAAGAATTTACACCTGCCATATTAAATATGCCTGCGCCATTCTTGACAAAATTCTGGACATTAATTACTCCTGCAGTTTGACCCAGATTACCAGCGCCTACAGTTGAAGATCCATCATTTACCGTTAGATTTCCACGCGTTGCAGCCAAAGTAACGGTTGATGTTATACTAGCTGAAATTGAAACACCGCCCGTTCCGGTCAGCGAAATATTACCACCTGTATCATTTGTCCCTCCGCCACCATTGCTTGTCAGAGTTCCAGCTATTGTAAGAGAACCGGTGGCAACCAATCCAATTGTTCCTGCATTCCCACCAGAGCCTACCAAAAACGCAGCTCCTCCACTCGAGTTTACAGCACCATTTATTGTCAAGGTAGATCCTGTGGTTACGCTTATGTTTCCGCCCTTACCTCCGGGTTGGGATGTGAAGGATCCTCCAGTCGCAGTTCCGCCACTAGCATCTAGTTGACTACACGAAAAAGATGTCCCAGCAACTATAGTAATATCACCTCCATCACCACCGTCAGCACCGGATCCAAAAAGAGGGGCGGGGCCAGCCTGGCCACCTTTTACAATAATATTCTGCACACTTACAGAAGTCCCCGCATTTAAAATAATATTCGGAGTATGCCTTCCGTTCGTATTGTTCCCAGGAGTCGCCGGTGTTAGCGTTATACTGCCAGAAGCAATAAAACTTCCATGAGCCGTAATAGAAAATGTATTTGGGCCTGCGACTGTAGGCGCCGATGTGATGGCGATAGTGGTAATATTTCCAGCTTGTGTACCAGTAGCATTATTTGTGGTAATCGTCACATTATTGGAAACAAGTTCTGTTTGAAGAGTAGTGACATTCAAAACGGCATTATCTGCTGTAACTGCAACAATTCTATTTGGTGATGTTCCCGAAATAGTAACTCCAGTTGTTGTACCTCCGCTTATCGTAAGGTTACTAAAACCTGTTATTTGTGCGCTACTGTAGCCTAGATATAAAAATGAAAATAAAGCGGTAAGGATAAAACTTAAAAGTATTCTCTTTTTCATAAACACGAAATTTGGAATGATAAATTGGGTTCTGTATACTGGTTACTTGGTTAATCGATCAAAATTTGCTGTTCGGTTTGTTTTCCGGATGGTGAAAAAACGACCAGCCGATAGTTTCCCCTTCGGATATTGCTGCGCAATGCGATTTTAACCGCGTCAATCCCTTCCCCAACGGTGAGGGAGCCACGATAAACGATTTGTCCACGGCTGTTCAGCAATTGTACGGGGTAATATCCGGGAGGCTGGTTGTAGAAATGCACATTGATGGTCTTCTCTCTTACAGGATTGGGATAAACAGCGATACCAGTAATGGTTTCAAGTCCGCCCACTTTCACGATGTTGCTGTACTGATAACTGCCGTCATATTCAACAGCTTTGATCCTGTAAAAATTATTTGCAGCGAAGGGTGCTCCATCAATAGAACCATACTCGCTTGCACCTCCATTATTATTTTCAGGCGCTTTGTTAGAAATGTTCTGGAATGTTCTTCCATTGGCACTGCGCTCAACCTCATAGCGGCTGATGTTCAGTTCATTTTCCACTTTCCAATCCACTTCTACTTTGTCTGCAACCCGCTGGGCAGACAGGTGTACAAACTTTACCGGCACAGGCCGCAGAGCTTTAAATGTTATGAAGAATCGATCGGGTGCAGCTGAAGCAGCTTCCGAATCAACCGTTATGGAAATGGTATTCTCTTCCTGGAGATCCAGTGGCATACTGCTGTTCCGGTACCGGTCATTGAAAAACGCGACCAGGTTGGTATGCCCAAAATTGACAGGTGTGACCTTCAGTTGGTAGCCCTGTACATGCTGACCGCTAAAGAGGTATTGAATTGTATCGGTTTCAACTACTGGTGGACGCGCATCCAGTGCAAGAATCTTATCATTTGAAGCGATGCTGAAATTCTCATTGGACTGCCCTATCTTGATCGCATCATCCTGGTCAAAGGCATTGCTGAAACTTTCATCAAATGCCACTGCATTGCCATCGGCCAGGTTGCCCGACTCTCCGTACAGCGTTGTCCTTATGAACTGCCTGTTGCCTGCATCCTGTTGCCTGTACACCTGCTGGCTTCCCGTAACTTTATTGCTTTCAGCAAAACTCACCGTACCTCCCGGTGTTGAATAAACGAAGAAGGCCTGCCCGGACTGGATTTTTGAATAGGGGGTAGCAGCCGGATAGTTAATCGTTCCTCCGGGTATAGGGATCCAAAGGTTGGAACTGCTCAGCAATTGATAGCCGCCATAACCATACCCGTTCGCTCCCGGTAAAAACGGGTCCCATACATAGTATTTGGCATCAATACCCGATGATGTTGAAACGAGGTTATTAAAATCCAATGCGGAAGCATAAGGATTGGCGACCGATTCCAGTTTATTTGCCAAGAGCGTGCTGGTGGGGGGCGCATCCATTCCGGGTGCATAGAGCTTTCCTGTTGTCCGCAAAGTTGTAACGTTGGCCGGTGTAGCGGAACTCTGGATTGAACGGTCGCCGCGTACAAACAGCAGGTATCCCTTCTTGTTATTTAACTGTAAGGCGTTGGTGGCCGTTACTCCATCGTCCACCCCTTTCCAGCTGTTGGACGCCGTGTCATAAGTTTTTAAAGAAGGACCGCCACCGGGGGTATAGAAATCATATCCCCTGCCAACGGCCCCGGGCTTTTCGCTAGTTATTGTAGTGCCTAAACCTGTAGTACCGACAACAAGCGGGGCATTGCCTTCCTGCCAGGTGGCATTTAATGATTGGCCGAACGCCGGGGCGGAAAGAAATTGCCAACTTTTGGCATGTCCCGCACCAGTGGGTATATATCTTTCAACAATAAACCTTCCGGCGCCTGTGTAGGAAAGACTGTTTATTGTATTGATCTTGTCAATAGAAGCAGTGCCAGCAGCAGTGGATTTCAATGACAGGTTTCCGCTGTTAAAATTTAGTTTGCCTGCAGCCCCGAGTGACAATAGGTTAGCAACACCCAGGTCACCATTGATGTTTACATTTACCGGATTGGTAGCGGTAAGATTATAGTAAGTAAGTGTGGTACCTGTTGAATTGTAGTTTTGAGCCAATGTTCCGGAGAGCAGGAATGTACCATTGTTATGGGCAAAACCGCTTCCTGTATTGCTTAGGTTCCCCTTTACCGTTACCGTCCCTGCCGGCGCATTTTTTATAGAAGTTCCTGAAAAATTCAAACTCCAGTACGGGTATTGAGTGGTTATCGCTTGCACGTTCGTGCCGGCAGGTCCACCATAGTATTCCACGGTAGACCCATCTTCAATCACAATGGACGGGTTATTGTTGCTCGAAACTGAAGTTGTTGTTGACCCCGTAAATCCAGCAGTATTGGCTAGTTTAAAAATAGCCCCGTTTTTCACGGTAAAAGTGCCACCTGCCTGGAATTTAATACCGGTACCCGCTGAAGCATTGGCGACATTGGTTCCAGATACCACCAGGTTATAATAAGTAGGCGCGGTCAGGCGAATGTCTTCGGTAGTCGCTGCTGAAGAATTGTAAAACTCAACGGTTGTATTGGCACCCAGGGTATAGACACCCGCCGCGTCTGGCTTTGTACCGGTACCGGCTGTACGATACAGAGAGGTGCCGGTCATTGTGAGGTTGGTTCCTGCACCCCCCATGTTACTGTTGTTCACGTCAACGATTGCTGCATTCTGTATCAGGATGGTCCCCGTGATGTTGTTGATCGCAGATGTTATTGTTTTTGTTCCGCTGACAGAAAATGTAAGGTTGCGGTAATCTCTAGCACCTCTTAATACCTGGTTACCGGTTCCATACAATTCAATTGTTCCGCCGGTAAGGTTGTAGGAGGCCACGGCAAATTCCGGCAATGTTGTGGCGAGCCTTGCCAGCTTTAACAAACCTGCAGACTGGTTAAGCGCACTTGAGGCACTGTTGAAACTAAAGGTCTGTGCATCAAACGTACCATTCGATAAAGTGAATGCTGATGCCCCTCCACCCTGTACAGCGACATCGGAAAGCATGGTGGTTGTACCTACGCCTGTTTTCCTTAGTTGGTAGAAAATCTCTCCGCCGGTAGTATTGATCGTTTGAGCCCCGGATCCATTGAAATCGACGATGCTGGTTTGTTCTAGCAAACCGGTTTGATTGTAATTGGTCCAGTTGCCGCCAAGACTTATGGTATTCACCCCGGCCGTTAAAATTGCCGCTCCGGCAATGGTCACATTTCTCTGTACGTTGACGTCACCTGTGGGATTTTTATTTCCAGAAGTGCTGAGTGTAAGATTTCCGTAGAGGGGGGCATTGATCACATTCTGGCCTGCATTGGCATTATAGTCTACCGTGCTTGTAGCGTTGAACGCATATGCGCTATAGTTAGACGGGAAGTTGCTCGTTAAAATGCCGCCGCTGTTCCTGCCCAGCTTCATAAATGATCCTGCAGCCAGGTTGATCGTTCCACCGCCTGCAGCATTCCGATTGATGGTTTGTTGCGCCACATCCAGCGTTGCATTTGTGTTTACGTTTAAATTACCCAGGCTTCTAAATCCCCCCGTGCCTGCACCGGAAAGTATTACCGTAGGAGAATTGGTTTCACCCACATCTGTGGAAGTTGCGCCCAATAAAATGGATTGTGTTGTGGTATTGTTATTTGAAATGGTCTGCGTACCCATCGCATCAAAAATGACCTGCGCAGGCTTATTGGCAACATCATTTCCAATTCCCGCAAGTGCTGCATTCCCTTTCACATACATTTTACCAGAATTGTGGTTGGCAGAATAAAAAGGGTAGTTCAGGCAATTGTTGCTGGTAAGCGTTGTAAGCGTACCGCCATAAATGACAGTACCGCCTGTTCCGACACTTATCAACCCGCTCGGAGGAGAAGAGAATACACTGTTGGTATGGGTATTCAGCGTAGTGGCATTCAGGATACTAAGTGTATTTGAGGCGGCATGCAGTCGCAAATTGGCCGCTGAACTAAAGATAACCGTACCGCCAATATCAATACTCAAAGACTTAATGGTAGCATTCGATGCCAACGATATCACCACTGAACCACCGAACAAATTAAAAACGTCATAGATGTCTACGTTGATATTTACTGCATTGCAGGAACCGGGTACTCCTGCCGGGCTCCAGTTCAGTGGATTGTTAAAGTTCGCATCCGGTCCGCCGCCCAGCGTTCCACTTCCGATCCAGTTCTTAGTGCTGGTGCCACTGGCAATTGTTACTGCGTCAGTGCCTTTGCAGCCTTTCGAATCTGTGACTGTAAGCGTATAGGTTCCGGGAGGTGCGGTTGGATTGGCAATTGTGGTATTGCTCACACCAGCCGTCCATAGATATGAATACGGCGAGGTCCCCAATGCAGCTGCCGGCGATCCACCAATAGTGGTCGATGAAGCAGCACAGATTTCCTGGTCAACACCGGCATTGGCGAGTGGGTTCGGGTTTACGATGACTGTTGAAGTAACGGGCGCGGATGTGCATCCATTAGCCGTAGCCGTTATCGTAAAGACTGATTGTTGTTGCGTACCGGTTGGAGAAGTCAGTGATCCATTGATGAGGTTGCTTCCGCCACCCGATGCAGCCATTCCCGTAGTAAGGATCGTATTGTCCCTCACCCATGCGTAGGTAACTCCGCCTGGTATGTTATTCGGGTTATTCAACGTAATGGTTCCTATGGCCAGGCCGGAACAGGTATTCTGTGATGTTGGTGAGGCGCTCACCGTTGGCACTGTATTAATGCTTACGGCAAGTGTTCTAGCTGGGCTGGTGCCGCAGGAATTGCCGGCGGTAACGCTGATGTTTCCACCAGCCACGCCAGAGGTAACAGTGATAGAAGTTGTTCCGGCACCTGCTGTAACATTCCATCCTGCAGGAACCGTCCATGTATAACCAGTTGCATTGGTCACAGCCGCAATACTGTAAGTATAGCCTGCCGTATTGGGACAAACACCCGAAGACCCTGTGATCGCACCGGGTTGCACCGGTGTAGCGGGATTTACAGTCACCGCAAAACTGCGTACAGACGCATAGGTTAATGTGAGCAGGGGCGCATTGCTACCAACCCCTGAATAACCATAAAAATTATAAAGGTTTGCAGTAGAACGGTTTAATCCCATAGCAATAAACCCGGGTGAACTGATGCTGTTGGTTATGTCTGTATTTGCCGTGGCGTTCAGGTTCAAAGACAACTGACCGGTTGCACTCCAGACCGCTGTGTTATAAAGCGTTCCTGTTGCATTAGCGCCAATGGCATTGAATATGGCTGCCGCTGTTCCGGCGATGGGATCAATACCTCCTAGCCCCTTCACATAGCTTGCTCCGCCACTTGAACTGCTTCCTGCACTGTTCGTGATCTTGAGGTTGGAAGCCGTGATCGTTACGCCAGCCGGGATACCGGCAAGTGAGAATTTAAGGTAACCTCTTCTTTCCGGTGCAGTGGTTCCTGTTGTAATGCCATCACTTGATTTGGTTGAACCATCAGTATAACCTGTATTATTAGTTGCGATAGCAGGATTGATAAAAACGGTTTTGGGCGCAGCACTGGACCCGCATGCGTTTACGGCTGCTACATTGATGTTTCCACTTACAGCTGCAGCGCCTGCAGTAAATGTTGGGTTGGTAGTTGTGGGATTTGCGGTTATTGACCATCCTGATGGGAATGTCCAGGTATAACTGGTTGCACCCGCTACCGGCGCAATACTATAGCTGAGTCCGGTAGTAGATGGGCAGACCGGCGTGGTTCCTGTTATTGTTCCTGGTGTAGCTGGTATTAGTGTAACTGTTACAGGTAGCGTTTGTACCGCACTGTTCCCACAAGCGTTGTCTGCGGTCACCGTCACATTTCCGCTACTTGTTCCAATGGTAACCGTAATGGAAGTTGTCCCGCTACCTGCGGTAATGTTCCAGCCTGCAGGTACTCCCCAGGTATAACCTGTCGCGTTTGCAACTGCCGAAATGCTGTATGAAGTAGATGTGCCCTGGCAAATCGGGCTTGTGCCGCTTATCGCACCCGGAGTAGCCGGCGCGGCATTTCCAACGGTCACGGCTAAACTACCGGCTCCGCTTGTGCCGCATGCATTGGAAGCAGTAACCGTGATGTTTCCATCCTGTCCTGTCGTGCCGGTCGTTACTGCTATTGTTTCTGTGCCTGCGCCATTGGTAATTGTCCAACCGGTTGGCAAGGCCCAATTGTATGTAGTTGCATCAGTTACTGTCGCGATGCTGTAGATCTGTTCAGTCAATGACGGGCATTGAGTGGCGATGCCGCTAATGGTTCCGGGCACTGCGGGAATTCCGGCATTTATCGTTTGAGAATAGTCAAGAGACGTGCTGGCATCGTAAGTACCATCGCCCAGGTAAACTGCCGTTAACGTATGAACGCCGGAGGCAAGCGAGCTTGTATTTAAGGTGGCCAGCCCGGAACTTAATGCTGAGATACCCAGGGAAGTTGCACCATCAAAAAATTCAACATTACCGGTAGCCAGGTTGGGCGTCACCGTCGCCGTTAACAGGATGTTTGAACCTACGCATGACGGGTTAATATCCGAAACAAGAGTAGTGGTGGTGCTGATGGCAATTGCCAATGGGACTGGTCCATTTCCTGCCCGCACCGGCATTGAATACAAGGAGATCCATAAAATAAACAAGAGCAGTAACACTCCTGAAAGCAATGAAGAATGTAAACGACGTAAATGTCTTTTCATACAGCAATATTTAATTGCAACGGATTGGACGTACCCTCCATTGGTCGTGCTTCGTTCAATGGGCCTATGTTCCAAGTTGAACTACAATAAAAAAAGCTTCTTCAGGATACAGTTGTAAACAAGAACGGATCGTACCACCTATTTAAGGGGCCGATAAAAGCTCATACTTGCTTGAACTGAGTTGTTTGGCAGGAAGGATATTAATATGTGTTCGGGATAGAGGTTTATGAGTGTTTTTAAAGGAATTGGCTATCGGACAATTAAGGTAAGTCATTTTGCAAGAGGCGTTGTAGTTATTCACCGCTTTTTGACAAAAACCAAAAAATTTGTAATTGAAATGTTAAAGAGGATTTACATAATTCCTGTCTAAAAATTTCGGTTATTCTAACCGTTATCTCACACGAAGATGGTCATCTTATTGGTTTGCAGCTTTTTGCTCCTCTTTTACCTTCTCATTTTGTTGAATCGTTTTCTTTTCTGTTTCAATTTGTACCTGGGAGATGGTTACCGCATAGTCGTTGGGCTGAATCTTTGAACCATACTGCATCGCATAAGCTTTGGTAAATTCAGCTCCTATATAAAGAATTATCGATGAGTAATAGACCCATACCAAAAGAATCACAAGTGAGCCCGCAGCTCCATATGTACTCCCGATATTGGCTTTTGTGATGTAAAATGAGATCGCGAATTTTCCGAGAAGGAATAGCAGGGTGGTCACGAACGCGCCGATGGTAACGTCTTTCCATTTTATCCTTGCATCCGGCAATACCCTGAATATCACGGCAAATATCAACATGCTCAATCCAACCGTCAGTAGCAGGTTGATGATATAGAAAACAGCCACTGCCATATCGGGGAATCGTTTTTGCAAATTGGTACTGATGCCTTCGATCAAAGCTGTTATTGCCAGGGAAACCAGTAGCAAAAATCCCAGGCTTACAATTACTGAAAAAGACAGGAAGCGATCGCGGATCAATTTGAGCAACCCTCGTTCCGGCTTTGGTTTCAAACCCCAGATCGTATTGATGGAGTCCTGTATTTCTGCAAATACAGCTGTAGCGCCAATAAATAAAACTATGCCTCCAACGATGGCGGCTACCTGCCCTTTATCGCCAATGGCTACCTGCCGGATGATATCCTGCAACTGGTGGGCTGTCCCTTCTCCAAAAAAATCATTCAACACTCCATATATTTTCCCTTCGATCGCTTCCCGTTTAAACAACATGCCGCACAAACTGATGATCACCACCAGCAAAGGACCCATCGAAAACACGGTTGAATAAGCCAGTGAACCGCTTAGTTTGGCAATATTGTGTTCTGAAAAACCTTTAAAAGTTTCCTTTAGTATTTGCCAAATGCCCGCAAAAGAAATTTTTTTAGCCATTTGCATTTTATTCCGTTAGGTATTCACCACTTCCATTGCTTCGATGGGAAAGTTATTGGTGCTTAGCGTGCAATTCATCGAACCAATATAAGTGAGCAATTCATGGAGCGGGATACCGGGAATTTTAAATTTTTTCACCGGGATCTTTTCATTGCTAATTAATGTTTTTGTTTCCTGGCTTAACTTATCTACAGCGTATAAAGTAACGACCAGCTCTTTCCCGAAATAAATGCGGATGGCCAATGCTTCCAACCTGTCCCTGTTGTAATTGTGGATGAACCTGCTACAGAAATCCTCTAACCCCATCCCTTCTTTCATGTTTATAGAGATCTCCCCTGTAAGGTCCCCGTGTTCAAAATGCAACTCCTGTTCCATACACTTGTTTTACTTAAGCGTATAAAATAATATGCCAAACAGGGCTTATCTTGTCACTGGCCTTATATTTGGCTACTTAGAACTACCTTATTCGAGCTCCCATGGATTCTTTGACACATATAGCCCTTGGCGCCTGCATCGGTGAAGCCTTCTTTGAAAAAGGGTTTGGTAAAAAAGCCATGATCTGGGGCGCATTGGCCCAAAGCATACCCGACATCGATTTTTTGGCAGCCACCTGGCTCAGCCCGGTTGACAACCTTCTCGCCCATCGCGGGTTTACCCATTCCCTCCTGTTTGCTGTGCTTGTTGCACCGTTTTTCGCACTGATCGCAGAAAAGGTTCACCGGCCACACAACATCAGTTTCAGAAAGTGGCTGTATTTCTTCGCCATTGAGGTATTCCTTCATTTGTTCCTCGATGCTTTTAATAACTATGGAGTGGGCTGGTTTGAACCTTTCGCCCATCAACGCATTTCTTTTAATACGATCTATGTAGCAGATCCGTTCTTTTCTATATGGGCAGGACTGGCGCTGGTAATGCTAATAGCGTTGAATGCGCACAACCGTTACAGGAAATTCTGGTGGCGGCTGGGAATTTTTGCGCCGATGCTCTATCTCTCCTACTGTTGCTTTAACAAATACAAAGCAGAACAGGAAGTAAAAGGAATATTGCTGACCAACCATATTCCTGCTGAAAGAATATTGACCACACCCGCGCCTTTTCAAAGCTGGTTGTGGTTTGTCGTTGCAGGAAATGACAGCGGCTATTATGTAGGATACCATTCTGTATTTGATCACCCGGGAAATTTAGACCTGCGATATTTCAGGAGAAATGACAGCCTGGCCCTGCAATCGGGCATGAAGGAGGAGATCCGTAAACTCAAAAGGTTTTCACAACAGTTTTATACGATGGAGCATTGGAACGATACCCTGGTGTTCAATGACCTGCGTTTTGGACAGATCAGTGGCTGGGAAGACCCTGAAAATAAATTCTCCTTCCATTATTTTTTAAAAGAAGGCGCTGACAATACGCTGGTTGTTCAACGAGGCAGGTTTATGGGTTGGAACCGGAAAACGCTTGCGGTATTCTGGAAAAGGATACGGGGAAATTGATTTGTTAATTCGATGATTTGAAAATTAACTTGCACATTACTGAGCGAGAGACGGCCGGCTATCGACTAAAAGGTGAAAGCGCAAATGAATTTCACCTCTATTGATGAACGATCGCATCCGCCGTACCATCTGGATCTCCACTGGCGACACCCGCCGTATTGAGGTGATTGTTGGTAAGCAACAACAAGCCTGTAACGTGTGGAGCTGCCATTGATGTACCACTCATTGTCGCGTACCGGTTACCCATAAATGTAGACAGGATCCTGACCCCGGGAGCGGCATAATCCACCACATCATTGCCGAAATTTGAAAATGAAGCGAATTTGCCAGTGCTGTCTATAGCAGAAACCGTATAGACATTCGGCGCATTCACCCTTGCGGGTGAGGATTGATTGGCAAGTTTGTGTTCATTGCCGGCAGCAATAGAAATATAAATACCCTTCGATGCTGTATTCCTGACCTGTTGATCAAGGATGTCTGACACGCCATCTTCCCCAAGACTCAAATTCACCGCATCTCCTGCAGCACCAACACTGCTTACATAAGCAAGCGCCTGTATGATCGATGAAACATTCCCCTTCCCATCTTTATCAAGTACCCGCAGGGATACCATTGTTGCTCCTGAAGCGACGCCAAATACGCCTATACTGTTATTTTTTCCACCAATGATGCCGGCGACATGCGTGCCATGCCCATTTTGATCGGCAGCCGAGGCCTGGCCAGTGAGGAAACTACGGCTGCGGGTAACGTCAACCGTTAGATCCGGATGGGCAAAATCGATCCCTGTATCAATGACCCACGCTACTTTGCCGATGCCATTGCCGTAACCTACCTTCTTAATATTCCAGGTCAGCGTCCTCGGCTCAACCACAGTAAAACAATTTCCCAGGGCGATCACGCGGTCTGGCTCGATCAGACTGATCTCCCCGTCATTTTTTAACCGTTCATACTCCTGCGCAGATAACCGGGCTACGAATCCGCCCGGCTCGCCTGCAAATGAAGCCAGCAGCGCTGTCCTGCCAATGCTGTTTCTTTGCAAGGTACTGGCATCTATATTTTCCACTTGGCGGGCCAGAAGCCTGTTCCTTCCTGCTATAGAATTGTAAGCGACGATGTATTGTCCATCAATCACCTCGCCATCACCCGCCGCCTTTTGTTGTGAACAGGTTTCAGCCTGTGGTTGCTGGTCTTTCAGATTTGTAATGTTTTCTGATTTTTGACAGCCTGCCAGGGCAAGTAGTCCTGAGATCGCGAGTAGGAGATTTTTCATATGTCCCTATTGCATAATAACTATACCAAGATCCCGATTTTGCATTGGCTGAATGTCCTTTAACAATGAATTTGGAAGTGAGAGCAAATATTTAGAATGCTTTGTTAACACTGTCTTTAACGGTTTCCGATCTCCTATTCGACCCCTTCAGGTTCGCAAGAATTATACACTTACTGGCTACAAATATTCGAATCCTTCGGATTCGTGGTTTGGAAGCAGGGAAACAACAAATCACAGCATTTGCTTTAAAGATTAGAATTTTTCGGATCTGCAATCGACTGGCCGCCCAGAAGCAGTTAAATATTGATAAAATCAGTTAGTAGTTAATACGATCCCTTCAGGGTCGCAAGACTTTTACGCGTAACCGCTGCAAATATTCAAATCCTTCGGATTCGTGGTTTTGAATCAGGGAGACAATGAATTACAGAATTTATTTTAAGATTAGAATTTTGCGGATCTGCAATGGCCTGGCTGCCACGAAGCAGTTAAATATGATAAAATCAGATAGTAGTTAATCCGACCCCTTCAGGATCGTAAGAATTTTACACTTACTGGTTACAAATATTCGAATCCTTCGGATTAGCGTTTGCTTGGAAAACAATAAAGAGATAAAATATTTGTAAAAATTGGAAGGTTAAATTCGACCCATTCAGGGTTGCAACGCATTTTCCGACCTGTGCTATAAATATTCGAATCCTTCGGATTCGCAATTCGCCCACCTCATCCCGAAGAGGTTAAATATTTATTGAAATTTAGGGATCATATATTCGACCCCTTCAGGGTCGCAACGCATTTTCCCACCGGTGGATTGTGGATGTACCTGATCACATTGCCTACATCAGAGCGACTGTATGAAAAAGCACCATAGCCTTCCTGCCATTTAAAACGGGTTTTAACAAACTTCCTTTCTTTAATAAAATCATTTGATGATTTTTTTACCTCCCGGATAATATCAGATAAGCAACAAGATGGTTTCATGCCAAAGAAAAAATGAATGTGATCAGGAATTCCGTTTATCGCCAACATTTTTTGACCCTTGTTTTGCACAATACCGCTTAGATATTTATACAATTCATTTTCCCAACGATCACTGATCAGGCTTTCCCTTCCTTTCACTGCAAAAACAACCTGAATAAATATTTGAGAAAACGATCCTGGCATGATGGAATTTGCTGCAAGATCGCAGCCCGCCAATCAAATATCCTGGTTTATTTCTTTTCCTGAAACAGTGAAATAACTGCAAAGGCATAATGATCCATATGACAAAATCATCCGCCGGCTGCCTCTAGAGCTGCTATGTCCAACTTCTTCATACCGAACATGGCCCGCATTACCTTTTTGGATTTTTCTGTTTCGGGGCCTGTAAACAGGTCAGCCATCATGTTGGGTACAATTTGCCAGGACAGGCCGAATTTATCTTTTAACCACCCGCATTGTTGCGCATTCGGATCTCCGCCTTCCGATAGCCTGTTCCAATAATAATCGATCTCATCCTGGGTGTCACAAATGATCACCATTGAAATGGCTTCATTGAATTGAAAGACAGGCCCCCCATTCAATCCAAGAAATGGACGTCCGTCCAATTCAAATTCAATGGTCATCACGGATCCCGGTGGTCGCTTGTGGATATCCTGGCCCTCGGTACCATAACGACTGATCCTTCCAATCCTTGAATTCTTAAAAATGCCAATGTAAAAATTGGCAGCATCCTCTGCCTGGAATTCAAACCAAAGACAGGTGCTGATTTTTTGTATATCTGACATAAACTTTGTTTTAAGTTGTAGAGCAGAAACAAGAAAACACAAGAATGTTGCCAACAATGCAGTGGCTTACTATTCAAGGCCGATCGCATTCTTGTATTCGATGATCAGCCCATTGGTTGTTTGCACCATGAAGGAATAAAATCCACGAAGGTCATTGTAATTCGCGCTGGCATTTTCTATATATTGGTTGAGGTGGCGGATAAAATTCATGAATACAGGCTTCTTGTCTTCCGGCAGGTCTGCGAATGCTTCTACCAACAAGCCGAACTGGGTGATCATTCCTCCCATTTCCTGGAAGAGGTCGGTGGAACGGTCCATATAAGGGGCAAACTTATCCAGTATACTTACAGCGAGGTTGGCTTTTTCTTTTTCGGCGATCATGATCCTGATTTTAAGTGAGCGGGGATGTACAATTTACAAAATCCACAACGCTTTGATCAAAGGAGATCGTTAAAAAAAAGGCAACCCCTGATGGGCTGCCTTTCTAACAGATGTATGTATAAGATTACAATTTAATGAAGCGGGTTGTTTTTGTTTGATTGCCCTGCCTTACTTCAATAAGGTATGCACCGGCCTTCAGGTCATTGCCGAAGGTTGAAGTCGCATTGGCTGTCGTATTGAACTCGCTGATCGCCCTGCCCTGCACATCAAGGATGCGCACATTGATCGGTTCTTTGCCTGTTGACAATACCTTCAATTGTGATGCCGCAGCAGAAGGGTTAGGGAACAAATTCAATTCCAGGTCGCCGAACAAGGTTGTTTTGATCGCTGGTTCGTTCGTACCCTTCACGAAAGGAGAAGATGGCGTACAGGCCGCCTGGCTGGCAGTGACCTTCCTGATGGCACTCACGCTACAATCATTGGTCGATTGTACGGTTACATAACCGCTTACCGCCCCTGAAGGATAGGAAACGGTTATTGACAAAGTACCCTGGCCGGATTGTATGGTTGCACCTGCTGGTACTGCCCAAGTCAATGTGGATGAATTGGCCGGCATGGCAGCGATTGAATAGGTATACACCCTGTTCGGGCAAGAACTGATGTTGGTTGTGGTGATCGCCCCTGGTGTAGCGGCCACCAATTTCTTCACCGTCAGTTTTCTTGGGGTGGTATTCGTACCGCAACCATTTGTTGCCGTAACTGAAATGGTTCCACTGGCAAAGGTTTCATTGTTATAATTAACGAATTCAAGATTTGACGTAGAGCCAGACGGGAACATAGTTGTTGGCGAAGATACTGTCCAGGTATACTTGTTTCCTTCCACCGCCGGTACGGTATACATGCCATTGTATGAACCTCCGGCAAAGATCGAACACATGTCAGTTGGCCCGGATATCGCGCCTGGCACAGCAGGCAATGTGCGGGAGATGGTGAGGCTTCTTGTGCTGCTCACACCGCAATCATTTTGAGCCTGTACTGTCAAGGCGCTGCTGCTGAAACCATTGCCGAAGAACACATAAACCGTTGTATCATTTGCACCCGGTCCATTTGGATGCAGGATGGTTGTATTTCCTACCTGTGCATTCCAATTGTAGGAAGTGGCGCCGGTAACTTTCTTGATGTTGTAGATCGCCATATTCGATGTACCGAGCAATGGACAAATGGATGTTATATTGCTGGTAATCGCAGCCGGAGTGGAAGGAACTGTTTTGGTGATGGCGAGTGAACGGGTAATGCTGGTGCTGCAGGAAGCATTCACCACTTTGGCATATACATTACCAGAAACAAAATCGCCGGTGTATTTGATGCTTACGTGCTCTGTACCCTGTCCAGCCGTGATGATCATGGTCAATGGTTTGCTTACCGACCAGGTGATGGTCGAACCGGTTGGCGCAGTAATATCATATGTGGCTGCGTTTTCGGTTCCGATAAAGGCACATGCTTTTGCTGGTCCTGTGATCGTTTCTGAAGCCGCAACACTGAGTTTCAATGTAGCGATCGAATCGTAGCCATTTACAGAAACCAACGTCACTGAATAGGTGCCTGCTACAGCAAAAGATTTGCCATTCCAGCTGTAAGGCAATTGACCCGCACATACCGCGATGTTGGTGGTACTCCTGGCAACGGCTGAAGTATACAACCTTGCGATCTTATTTTTAATTGTGCTGTTTACATTATTGAAATCGCCACCCACCAATACCTTTCTGCCGTCGGGGTTCAACGCTATGGCCCCTACAAAATTGTCTGCGCCAGCGCCGCTACTGAAACTGAAATCCAGGGTACCATCGGTATTCAACCTGGCGATGCGTCCAACCGGTATGCCATTGTATGAAGTAGCAGCTCCCGCTCCAACGATGATCTTTCCGTCTGCCTGCAAGGTCAAACTTTTCACTTCCGTGTTGAAGCCAGAGGCATTGGGATTAAATGTTGGATCGAATGCACCGTTGGAAAGCACCCGGGCGATATTACCTGCGGGATAATTAGCCGGACCTGAAGTATAAAGGTTGAAAATTCCTGCGATCACGATCTTTCCGTCTGGCTGAATTTTAATATCATTGACATGCCCGTTCACACCAGCGAATGGTGGATTGTCGGCCTGATCAAATGCTGCATCCAATGATCCGTCGGCATTGAGCCTTGCAAAACCAACATTTTTTACGCCCGTACCTCCCGCGCTGGGGAAATCGCCACCGATCAATATCTTACCATCAGGTTGTACAGCAATAACATCTACATAAGGATAGAAATAGCCCAAGGCAGCGCCGATCGTTACATTTAAAGTATTATCCAATGTTCCATTTGTATTAAGGCGGATCAGTTGTTGAAAGCTGCCGACAAGGATCTTACCATCTGGTTGCAGGGCAAGGCTGCTGACAAATACATAAGGTGTTTGAGTAAATGTAAAGCTCGCATCGATCGTGCCATCGGCATTCAGCCTGGCGAGGTGGTTCACTGGCGTACCATTGTAAGAACTGAAAGCCCCGCCAATGATTATTTTTCCATCCGGCTGCAACAATACTTTACTTACCCAGCTATTTGGCCCTTTTCCGCCGGCATTAAAAGTCATGTCTTTTGTGCCATCAACATTCAGGCGGACAAGGAAATTGCTAACCGAGCCATTGTAAGAATAAAAAACGCCACCAACGATGGATTTGCCATCTGGTTGTACAGCCAACGTATAAGCGGCTTTGTTCAATCCTGTTTGCAATGTGTTCACCAAAAAACTTTGTTCCCTGGTTCCATCAGCATTGTATCGGTTGATCTTAAAGTCCCTCAAGCCTTTAAGAGCCTGGGTGCCTTCATAGCCACCATAACGGTCACGGTTATAGTGCTTGGATATGAAAGTTTCGCCCGCCAGTATTTTGCCATCTGCCTGTACAGCTATCGCATATACGTTAGCGTTGATAGAGGGAGCGAAATCTTCGGTAAATGTCGCATCGGCTGTTCCATTGGCATTCAGCCTTTTGATCTTCGAGCCTTCGTTGTCGAAAAACCAGGTAGCGCTGATGCCCCATCCCAAAAGGATCTTGCCATCCGCCTGGCGGGTGATCACATTCACCTGATTACCCAACGCGCCTGCTGTATTGTCGAAAGTCGCATCGATCGTACCATTGTCATTGATACGGGTATAGTTTGTATTGAGGTTGTTGTAGAGCGAAAAATCCCCACCGATAAGGATCTTGCCATCGGGTTGGATTGTAATGGCATATACTGAACCATTGGCGCCTGTGCCCCCGGCGTTGAAAGTTGCATCTGCCGTGCCGTTGCTATTCAATCGAACAAGGAAAGAAGTTGATTTTAAACCCACTAATAATTTACCTGCTGCATTCACCGCGATGGCATTTACTTCACTGTTGAGCGCCGCGGGTGTGAAAGCCGCATCACGGGTCCCGTTGGTATTGATCCTTACGATAAAATTGGAAGCTGCGCCATTGTAATTGGCAAAGTTTCCTCCGGCGATCAACTTTCCATCCGTTTGCAATGCGAGTGCCAAAACAGATCCATCTGTACCGGTGCCGGTATTGAAAGTCGCATCCAGTGAGCCATCTACATTCAACCTTGCGATGTGGTTGGCAACTGCGCCATTATAATGTGTAAAGTCGCCTGCGATGATGATCTTGCCATCGCTTTGGCGAACCATGCGTAAAACCGTGCTGTCAGCACCGGTACCACCGGCATTAAACCCAGCATCGCTGCTGCCATCGGCATTGAGACGGGTGATGCGACCACTATTATTACCATTCATGAGTGTGAACAAGCCACCAACGAGGATTTTTCCATCCGGTTGTACAAGTATTGCACGCACATCATTGTTACCACCTTCACCTTTAAACGGGAAATTATCGGCAGGGTTAAAGCTTGTATCCAAATGGCCAGACAGATCTGTCAATTGTGCATTGCTTAACAGCGGTGTAATTGAAAAGGAAAAGAAAAATAGAATGAAAAATTTTGTAGCAATCGATAAGGATGTGCTTTTTTTAGAGGAGTAAAGCTTGCTCATGGGGCGAGTTTGTTTATTATTATTTGGCTTTTTTGCATTTGATTGTTCCTGGTTGTTCATGTACCATGGCCATATAAATAACCGATAGTTGAACCCAACATTTCCAGGTGTCGATTTTTCTCTATGGATGCTTAAAAATGGTTAGAGGCTGAATTAAGCAAGTGGATATAGTTTCTTGTGTGGGATTTCTTAAGATATGGACGCCGCAATCGCTGCAAGGGCTAGGGACAACAAAGAAAAGCGAAAAAACGGGAAAACCCTGATTTATCTTTCCTTTTACCAAAATATACTACTAACCGGGTAGTGCTGTTTGGGCAATTTGCACCGATATGGGATTTTCCTGCGCTATTTCTTTGTGTTTTAAAAGCCGTGACAGGTTTACGATTCAGGGGAGGACACAAACATTTGCGATATGCGCATTTGTTGCGCGTTGCATAAATGCCCCCAGGATATTATTTCTTTCCCGCCTATGTTGAAATTAGTGTACATACTCTTAATGAATTGCGCTATCTATTGTCCCGGCATCATTTTCGCATATCCCTAACCGGTTTTTCATAGGATATTAGATTGTTCGGGCGGGATCTCTATCCTGCCCTCTTTTTTGTCACTTTTTTTAAAATATAAAAGCGCGAAAAACACCAAAAAATAATGCAACACAATGTTTACCCCATTTAGTAGATTTACTGTTGGTTTGGGCACCAATATTGAGGCATTGCATGAATCGTTCACTTCACTAAACCTTCCATCATGACCCATCCATTTGTAATACTCTATGCAGACGACGACCCCGATGACAGGGAGCTTTTTGCCCAGGCAGTTAAGGAGGTCGACAAAGACATTCAATGCAATGTAGTTAATGATGGATATGAGGCGTTGAATTACCTGAACGATCCTGCCAAGGATATTCCCGATTATGTTTTCCTGGATTTGCGGATGCCGAAAATGAGCGGAAAGAAATGCCTGGAGAAGATCCGCGAAACTGACCGGTTGAAAAATATCCCTGTCGTAATTTATTCTGTATCCGATACCGAGGAAAGTGTGGAAGAGCTTTCACAATCCGGGGCAACACGGTTTGTCACCAAGCCTTCCAGTTCTGAAGAGATCTATTACCTGTTATCGATGATCCTATCTGAAAAATGGGTTTGAAAACTGATGACTTACTAAAACAACTGAATGGCATTGATTGTGCATTCTTCCTGATACAAATTCTGCCATGAAACTGGTTATCAAAAATATGTACGACAAGGACAGCAAAGAGTGGCTGGTCACTGTTTTACGGGACCTCGAGATCCTGCATGAGAAAGAGATAAGCCTGGGAGAGTTGAGCCTGCAGAGCGCCATTTCCCAGCAGAAATTCCAGGAGTTAAAAATGCGCCTTGAAGACAAGGGGCTTGCCGTTATATCTGACCGGCGACAGATCCTGACCGAACAGATCAAGTATGTCGTGCTCGACATGCTGGCGCAACCAGAGCGCCCGATGGAAAACTATTCCCACTTTATAGCCAAAAAAATGCTGCACAATTACAGCTACTTGGCCAATGTATTTTCTCAAACCGAAGGCATAACCATCGAACATTTTATCATCAACCAGAAACTGGAAAAGGCCAAGGAATTGCTGTTGGGCAGTGACCATTCCATTGGGCAGGTCGCTGACCTGTTGGGTTATAGCAGTGTGGGACATTTCTCCAACCAGTTCAAAAAAGTGCTGGGCATCACGCCTACTGAATTCAAAAAGCATCAATTCAACAAAATAGTGTAAGCTCAGGATAGGGGCAGGTAGATATCGAAGCGGGCACCATTGCCCGGGTCACCGGAGGCAGTAATGGTGCCGTGGTGGTTATCGATGATCTTTTTAACAATGGCCAACCCGATGCCGGTACCTTCGTATTCGCTCTTCCCGTGCAAGCGCTGAAACAGTTCAAAAATACGCTCATTGAATTCCGGTTCGAACCCGATGCCATTATCGGTGTACCGGATATGGCAAAAAGAAGGATGGGATATTCCATTCATCGGTGTTGCCGGTGTTTTATCGCTTTCGATCCTGATCACCAGGGGCCGGCCCGGATCAGAGAATTTTATAGAGTTACTGATGAGGTTGTAAAAGAGCTGGAAAAACTGGAAACGTATAACTTTTACCGTACATAATTTTCCGAGGTCAAGCCTCGCTTTGGCGCTTAAAAATTCCTCCTCAAATTCTTCTTTTACCTCTTTCACCAACGCTGCAAGGTCCGTTTCCTCCAGCTTAGTCTCGTTAACGTTGGCGCGGGAATAGCTGAGCAGGTCACCGATGAGGGTCTGCATTCGTTTCGCGGCCTGTTGCATGCGCAAAAAATTGTCCTTTCCATTTTCAGAGAGATTGGCTGCCTCTTTCGAGCCGATCAATGAAGCAAAAGTCTGGATCTTTCGCAAAGGTTCCTGTAAGTCATGCGAAGCGATATAGGCAAAGGAGGCCAACTCCTTGTTACTCGACAGGAGTTCCTTGTTTTTTTGCTCAAGGTCTGCCTGGTATTTTAACAGCACCTCGTCATTTTTTTTCTTTTCTGTTAGATCGGTAATGATAATGCCCACAGTAGCGAGGTCGGGGCGCAATGAAGTAAGGGATATGTATACCGGGATGATGCTCTCCCCCACTGTCATTTCGATCTCACCGTTGCTTCTTCCTTTAAGACCAGCATTAAATATATTTTGAAAACCAATAACCGAATCTTTGCTTACGAAGTCGGCAACCATTTTTCCAATGACGGCGTCATAGGGCAGCTTCATCAATTCGCAGAAATGAAGGTTGCAATATACGATCAGCCCCTCTTCGGTAACATTGATCGCTCCCTCACCAAATTCTTCGATGAGTAACCGGTAGGCATAATCGCCACTTTGCAAGGTATATACCTCCGGCTTTAGTTTTCCCGGCAAGGCGAATGCGTCCACTTCTCCACTGCGTATGGCATCAATGAGCTGTTGCGCTTCTTCCAATCGCTCCTCGAGTTCTCTTATTTTTTCATCTTTTTCCAAATTACCCGCCAGCTATTTTTTTAAGGAAATGCCCAATGCCTTGATCACTTTCCCCGGATCTGAAAGGGTTCCGATAAGCGTTCTTTTAGGCAGGGGATTGTTCTTGACCAGCGAGGGACTGAATATGACGTGTTGCGCTGCCGCCATATCCGGATCTTTGTAAATGTCGACAATCTCTAATTCAAAATTCCCGGACAGGTGTTCCTTGCAGATCCTGTTGATGTTCTCAATAGCTTCCATCGACCGGGAAGACATGCCAGATACATAGAGCTGTAAGACCAGCTTCTCTCCTGTTTCCGGTATTTTTTGAGTCTCCATGATGATCTAATTCGTCGCGCCTTTAACGCGGATGTCCAATCCCACCAATACTTTTTCTTCGTTGGAGAGATCCCCGATGATGCGGCGGATCGGTTCGGGCACTTTTCTCACCAGGGTGGGAATAGCAAAGATCTGGTCACCTTCCGCCAGTTGTGGGTTTTTCAACAGGTCGATCACTTCGATGCTGTATTGTCCATCGAGGTGTTCCTTACAATATTTTGTGATGTTGTTCAAAGCCAAAATTGATTTTGGGGTTTGCCCGGCTACATAGAGCCTTAACTCCCAGGATTCTTTTTTTGTCATTTTCTTTAGTTTAGCCCGCGAAACAAGTGCCAGCTTTAATTTATTTTAATGCCTTTGGATGTAATTTGAAAAGAGTGTTGTTTGTTGCTATGCCCCATTCCCCTTGTCTTTATGATATCGAAGCGGCGCGTGCGCTCTCCATTTATATCGGAATTTTGTAAACTTATCCAGGTATCTGCCAGGGAAGAAACGGCGTTGACCGTTTCATCTTTGGGGTCAATTCCTCCCGCATGCGTAAGAGAGGTAAAGTAAGCATTCACTTCGTTCATTTTAAGGTGGTCTAACAGGCGGACCAGCATGCCCCGCACTTCGCTGGAAGTGGCAACAGAAACAAGACTGCTGATGGGATCAACAACAATGGTTTTTGGCTTATGCCTGGAAATCAGTTTGTGTAGGAGGAGCAAGTGCATTTCCAGGCCCTGCAAAGTGGGCCTCGAGGCATGCACGATCAGCAAACCCTTGTCAATATAAGGCTGAATGTCCATACCAATAGATTTGAGGTTGCGCACCAGTTGTGCGGGAGATTCTTCGAAAGAAAAGTACAAAGCCTTTTCATTTCGCAGGCAACTGGCGACCGCGAAATAGGACGCGAAGATCGTTTTGGCTGTACCGGCACTACCGGTTACCAGTACACTGTTTCCCCGGTAGATCCCTTTTTTGGTAAACAGTTTATCCAATTCCGGCAAGCCGGTAGAAATGACCTTCGTAGGTGAACGATAGGTGAGCTGCAGGGAGGTTACCGGGATCACTGATATTCCCTGCTCATCGATAAGGAAGGGGTATTCATTGGTGCCATGGGTGGAGCCCCGGTACTTAACAATGCGCAGCCGCCTGGTGGCGATCTGGTCGATCACGCGGAAGTCGAGCAGGATCACGCAGTCGGAAATATATTCCTCGAGCCCATGGCGGGTAAGCTTTCCCGTTCCACGCTCCCCGGTTATCACCGTAGTAACACCCTTATCGCGCAACCATTGAAACAAACGGCGGATCTCGGCCCGCAACAATGCTTCATTGTCTATCCCGGCGAACAAAGCTTCAATGGTATCCAACACCACTCTTTTGGCACCAATGGAATCGATCGAATGGTTCAACCTGATGAAAAGTCCTTCCAGGTCATATTCACCGGTTTCCTCGATCTCTGACCTTTCAACGCGGACAAAGTCCACCTTTAGCTTTTTCTCAGCTTTAAGTTTCTCCAAATCAAATCCAAGGGAAGCGACATTTTTTGAAAGATCGGCGCTTGTTTCTTCAAAGGTCAGCAGTACGCCCGGTTCATTCGCTTCCATAACACCTTTTACGAGAAATTGAATACCGAAAAGCGTCTTTCCACAACCTGCGCTTCCACAGATCAGTATGGGGCGTCCCTGGGGGAAACCTCCGTGGGTGATCTCATCCAAGCCTGCAATGCCTGTGGGTGTCTTAGTGAATTTTACTTCTTTACTATTTTTCATATTCTTGATTCCTTCTCTCATTTAGAATTTGTATGGGTATTGTTTTCCTGCTCATTCCCGGTGCAAAACAAAATTTTCGGGGGCAGGTTTGGTATTGTCTGTTTTAACCAATTCCATTACTTCTGCAATTACTTCTTTCAGCTTTTCAAAATCACCGGGTTTTTGGATATAATAATTTGCTCCCAAAGCATACAAGCCCGAAGCTACTCCTTCATCATAAGATGTAGAAAAAATAATGACCGGCAACGAGTTGAGGTGCTCTTGCTGACGAATTTCTTTCAGGCATTCCTGTCCTTTTTTCCGGGGCATATTGAGATCAAGAAAGAGAACATCGGGTAGTGAATCTTTCTTATCGTGAAGAAAATGCATCAACTCTACTCCATCTTTCATTGTCGTGAGATCGCTTGGAACCTGTAGGTCCTGGAGGGCATCACGGAAAAACATACAATCATCCGGGTCGTCATCAGTCAACAATAACCGGATGGGAAGGTCTGCCATGGAAATAGATTGTAGTTGCAGTTAAGTTATTGAAATTTGGGGAACTAAAGGAACGAAAATTTTGTCGATCAATGCATTAAATGCTCCAGACAGAAAAATTATATAACGACTTCTAACTCCTCATTAAAAAAAATCATCATATCCTGGTTATTATGGCGTTTTCAGGCCGATTAGGTAAACGGTTTTTATTCCGAGACCATTGCTGATCGTACCGGCTTGCCAGGAATAGGTTGCAGCAGGATCTGCTTTCTCCGCCATTCGCAACAACAATGTGTGCTTGTACAACCGTAGGATAGAGATGATCCCATCCCAGGCTGTAAATAAGGGGATCAGGGGAACCAGGTAAGTAAAAAACAATTTTGATAACCGGAATGGACCTATGAAGGGAGTGAAGATCCAGATAAATAGTGGATGGAGCAGGATACCGATGACGATCAAAAAGTTTCGCGTGCCCCCATCGAATACCGCGATGGGCTGCTCTGCATCAACTGCATCTTTCAACAGCGCGATGCCCTGTTGCTCATTGAAATGGTGAAACGCGGAAAACGATGTTCGCAAACCCTTCAATTCACCCGGCACCTGCATGGCATTCACCGGGGTGGCAACAAAAGAAATTTGACTGCCCGATCTTTTCTCCAAAAATGCAAAGCTGGAAATAGCAGGATAAATATCAGTCAGTACCGCGGGAATGCCCAGTTCTTCCTGCACTTTCAACATCGGTCCACCGCCACCGGAACAAAGGTCAATTACCCGCGAAGCACCGGTTTCCCTTTTCAGATTTTGCAAAAGCGGAATTGCCGGATCGTAGATGCGCAAAAAGACAAGGATGAATCGCAGGTAGTCCAACATCCCCTCTCTGATCGATGGAGGAAACCAGGAAAAATCTTCAAATTCAAAAAATCTCTTCAAAATAAAAGATGGGGAAATGGATACGAAAGTAAGGCAGGATTTCCACGAAATGCAATGTGTAAATATTAGAGGATTGGTATTACTGACCAGAAGAAAAAAAAGCAGTTTATAGAATTTTTTGCTTTCAAAGTTTAAAATGGCCACCAGGATGATTAATAGCTTGTAACAACCAATAAAATGGCGACTGAAACTATTAAATTTTCAATGATTTTAAATATTTCCGTTGAACATATTATCTGTTATCCAACTGGCATAGAATATGAATTTTAATCTCTAAATATCACTTTTAAAACAACAAGATATGGCACAACAAACAGCGAAAAAACCTATGCCCGCCGGGAAAAAGGTTCAAAAAAAACAGAATACAAAACAAACAGGGTCGTCATCCTCTTCCGGAAAAGAACCCATGTTATTAGAATTCCTGACTGACCAATTGAAAGATATCTATTGGGCTGAAAAACATTTGACCAAGGCATTGCCGAAAATGGCGAAGGCCGCTACCTCAGGAGAATTAAGGGACGCTTTTAATGAGCACCTGGAAGTAACGCGTGAACATGTAACAAAAGTGGAGGAAGTTTTCGGCCTTTTGGAAAAGAAACCGCAGGCTAAGAAATGTGATGCCATGGAGGGTTTGTCGAAAGAAGCCGATAGCGTGATAGAAGAAACTGAAAAAGGTTCGGCTACCCGCGATGTAGGCCTTATCATCTCTGCGCAGAAAGTGGAGCATTACGAGATCGCGGCTTATGGCGGGTTGTCACAACTGGCCCGCACCCTCGAACTGGAAGACGTCGCTGAAATACTCGAGGGTATCCTGGAACAGGAAAAAGAAGCAGATACTACCTTGACTGAGATTGCAGAAAACAATGTGAATTACGAGGCTGCGACAGAAGAAGGTGAAGAGGAAGATGAAAGCGATGAGGAAAGCGATGAAGAAGAGGAAGAATAATTTCAAAGCATTTGAAAAACCGATTTTCGGATTTTTGGAAAAGGGCCCCCGGGAGCGGGGGCTTTTTTTATACGGCTTTTTCTATGAAATACCGTTCAATTGCATTTTCGATAGGAGGCAATTTCATCCCTCTAGAAGTTCCCAATACGCTATATAGTGGCCGTCGCGCTTTGAACTGCGTATCCCCGTAACAGATAGGCAGTACTACAGACTCATTCAAACCCGCCTGTCTAGCGATGGCGGTTGCAAAATCGGACCAGCTGATCGAACCTTCATTGGCAAGGTGCCAGATCCCCTGCTCATCATCTATCAATAGGTCGAGCGCTGCATTAACCAAGTCCGGTACATAGGTGGGTGATACATATACGTCTGACAGGGCATTGTACACCTGTCCCTGGTTTCCTTTCTCTAACAGATCATAGACAAAATTGTATTTGTCCCATGGGCCAAAAAATGAACTGCTCCTCACCACCAACGCCCCCGGGCATTCCTGCAGCACCATAGATTCGCCCAAAGCCTTTGCCTTTCCATATGTATTGATGGGATTTACCAGGTCCCGTTCATCATATGGCTCCTGCTTGCTGCCATCGAAAACCAAATCAGAAGAAAAAGTCAGGAAAGGGATGCCGGTTGCATGGCATTGCCTCGCAAGCAATGCGGCACCGATTGCATTTACGCGGTAACAATCATCACTGAGTGTTTCTGCCTCCTCCACTTTTACAAAGCCCGCCGTATTCACAACAGCCCATGGGCTGAAATTCATTAAGGCACGGTGGATAGACCCTTCGTTGCAGATGTCCATGTCCTGCCTCGAAAGCAATACATAGGGAATGGCACGGTTGGCACAGATGCGGGCAAAGGCGTTGCCAAGGGTTCCGCTTTTACCGGTGATGAGTATGGGCTTGCCGGGAAACATAGGATCTCCATTTTCACTGTGTCCTATCCTCTTCCACCAACCCGGCTGTTGGAGCAACGGATGTACAAAAGTTTTCCTGGAAGACAATACGGATACCATTTTCCCCAGGGCCGTTTGCCTTGCTTCTCCCTGTGAAACATCAAATACGCCTGCTTCATATTTTTCATTTCGCTGGGTCAACAGCGAATTCCAGTCATAAGCGCCGAGCAAGGCCCATACTGTCATTGCAACTATATTATATCCCTCCTTCCTTAGGGTACAACAGGCTTCCCATGATTCTTTCAGCCAGCGCAATTGTTCTTCGCGGTGACAATGCATGTGTATTTCCGTAACAGCTATTGGAATATTGTAACGTTCGCTGGTTTCTCTCAATAATTTTTTCAATCCCAGCATCTTCCCCACCCTTACTGATTCCACATCTGCATAAAAATGCCTTCCATTGGTTCCATGGGTGAACAAAGGATGGTTTTCTTTTTGTTCATCGAGAAAGCGTTCCGAGGTGACATAGTAATTGCAACCAATAATATCGGGGGGGCAGGGATGTGCGTGAAAAAAATTTAATAATTCCTGGTCAATGTTAAGTTCGATACAAAACTTCCACATGGGATGCCCTTGTACCAGTTTCCCGCAAAGGATATCATAGGTGAGCCAACGGCGGTGGTTTTCAAATTCTGCCTGGTATCTTAGTGCTGGTGAACATTGGACCTTTGTAAGGTCTTCAGTCTGCACCAGTTTGGCAATAGGATTGACCTTCCGGATGGCTTGCATAGAAAGTACTGTCGCCTTGAGTTGCAAAAGGAGCATGGTCATAAATGACCGGCTGTTATTTTGGTGGGGGTACCAAAATCCATATAGCCCACTGAACCTCGCAGTGGTCAGCGGTTCATTTACAGGTGTGTAATATTCGATCCAGGGGAATTGCCGGGCAACCCTTCCCGCATAAGCTGCCAGTGCCTCTGGAAAGTCCGGATCGTCTAATTGCGTATAGGCGGGACCGCTACCATGGTGCATGAGCCCGGCAATGACCTCCATATTTTTTTTCCTGAGTTGGGCAAGTTGTTTAGCGGTAGCACTCCAATCAATTACAGCATCTTTTTCAGGCTGGTGTTTTTCCCAAAGGATGGGATACCTTATCTTCTTGAAGCCTAGCGAAGAAATCTTTTCGATATCATCCGGCCGCTGATAATGTCCTGTTTCCCGGAGTTGGTCAAGGTACTCATCCCGCACACGGTTGATGGTACATTCGAGGCCGCCCCACCATTCAGGCTGTTCGCTTGAGCACCGTGATTTGGCTTCTTGAATCATGTTCTTCAGCTTCTATTGATGATTTGATCTTCCGGAAAAGGGCAAGGGCCTGTCCCACCACCTGATCCATATTGTAATACTTATAAGTGGCCAGTCTCCCGGCAAAAAACACATTTGGGGTTTTCTCTGCCAGGCGTTCATATTTTTTATACATTTCTGCATTTGCCTTTCGTGGAACAGGATAATACGGATCGCCTTCATCTTTCGGGTATTCAAACACGATCGAGGTCTTGTTGTGTTTTTGACCGGTGAGGTACTTGAACTCGGTAACACGCGTATAGGCGTGTTCGTTAGGATAGTTCACTGTGCCGGACTGCTGGTACATTTCCTGGTCGATGGTCTCAAATTTAAACTCCAGTGAACGGTAAGGCAGTTTGCCATAACGGTAGTTGAAATAATAATCGATCGGCCCGGTATAGATCATAGACTTAAGAGGTATCGTACTTACGATCTCTTTATAATCCGTATTCAGCATTACTTTGATGTTCGGATGGTTGAGGATGCGTTCAAACATCTTCGTATAACCATGTAAAGGCATAGCCTGGTAAGTGTCGGTAAAATAGCGGTTGTCCTTATTACTGCGTACGGGTATTCGCGCCGTAACAGAAGCATCCAGTTCCGAAGGATCGAGGTTCCATTGCTTTTTCGTATAGCCTTTGAAAAATTTTTCATACAGCTCTCGTCCCACTTTGTTAACCACTACATCCTCCGATGTGCGTACCTGCGTTTTCTTCTCAGCTTTCGATTCAAAAAAAGCATCTACTTCAGATGGAGACAGGTTGAGGTTGTACAGCTGGTTAATGGTATTGAGGTTGATGGGTATGGGCGTCAGCATCCCGTCTACGCTCGCCAGCACCCTGTGCTCATAAGGTCTCCATTGCGTAAACTGGCCCAGGTAATCAAAAATGTCCTTACAATTGGTATGAAAAATATGCGGCCCGTATTTATGGACCAGTATCCCGTCTTCATTGTAAAAATCATAAGTATTACCGCCGATGTGCGGGCGTTTATCTACGATGAGGATTTTTTTATTACACTGCGAGGCGAGGCGTTCTGCCAATGTGGCCCCGGCAAGTCCTGCACCAACGATTAAGTAATCAAACATATTCGGGAGATTTAATAGGGGTTAAAGATTGCTTTTTTGACAATGTTGCTTTTACCTGTTCATTCATGAACCGGAACGTTGCGTTCCAGGAAATATCCTTAAGGTATTCATCAACCTTTTTCAACCAGTTTTCATCGTACTCGCCGGCGAAGATCTTTTCTGCTGCCAGGATGAAGTCGCCTGAGTTGTCTGCAATATGCACGAGGTGCTTTTTCCCGTAGGGCTCCACCACATCCCTTATTGAAGTAGAGATAACCGGCTTTCCCCCTGCCAGGTATTCAGGCGTTTTTGTAGGGCTGATGTATTTGGTTGATTCATTCAGGGCAAAAGGCATGATAGCGATGTCCCATCCCGAGAGGTAGTTGGGTAATTCAGTATAATTTTTAGGCCCCAGGTAATGGATATTGCTGTTGCGCGGAAGCATTGCTTCATCGATCTTGATGACAGGGCCAATGATCACAAACTGCCACTCAGGACGTAAGTATGCCATTTCCTTCAAAAGCTCCACATCAAACCTTTCATCTACTACCCCGTAAAAACCAAGACGGGGATGCGGTATATTCATTTGATCCACCGGGTCGATATCATTCTTCCTTGCTTTGCCGAAATGCTTTTTGTCGATGCTGCTGGGAATGCATATATATTATTGTGCAGGTGTTGCTTGGCTTCATACAAGTGGTTTCCACCTGTAAAAACCAGGTCAGCGCGCTCGAACATGGTGGCTTCGTTTTGCCTGAGATTTTCCGGTGCAAATTTGAAAGCCGACAACTCATCCATACAATCGTAAATGATCATCTTAGGTTTCAGGTGGCTGGTATATTCTAGCGCCATCGGTGAATAGTACCATAGAATGTAGGAGCTGATCGATTTGGTTTCTATCAATTGGTCGAGCAAACTCTGCTGGGCACCAATGATCTCTTCCGGTGCCAGGCCCGGGCCAAGATGAGGCGTAATAATATACAGGTCCGCATCTGCATTGTACACGATCTCGTGATAGGGAGTAAAGGCATCAAACAAAGGCTCTTCAACAACAAATACACGGTAGGCGGTGGCAAAGCGGCTCATGAGGTGCTGTGGCCGCTAGTAAACGAAGTTCCACCGTAAATGACAAAAACATATAATATCACTCATAGCTTAAACGATTTATCAATAGTCATAAAAAAATCGTGCCCCGCAGGAGTGACAAAAAAATTCTGTAAAGAACATTATATAATTTTTACATTTTAAAATTGATAATTGCGTTTGTCCATAAACGGTAGTAAGTGTCGACCTGTTGCTAT
>JADMIO011486928.1_pt1 | contig 46883 bp, 23 predicted proteins | sample 8958161 | NCBI WGS metagenome assembly JADMIO01 (sample SAMN16585339, study PRJNA669376) | soil metagenome | isolation source: Crop rotation soil | place: USA: Cullars Rotation, Alabama | collected 2011
GTTACCGCCGTAGAACCGGTCGAAGACGCAACGATACCGTTGGCACCGCCAAGCACGTCATTAGACGTTCCGGAATTTGTCAGGTTAACGATGGTACCGCCGGAGCCTCCCGTCGCCGAGATGCCGGTCGTCGCCGTGCCGGTGACGGTCGAGGTCGCATCGACGCGGGCCGAGCCCGTACCCGCCGTGGAGACCACGATGCCGTTGATCTTGCCCGCAATGGCGCCACCCGTTGTCACCTGGATAGCGCTGTTGCCGGTGCTCGCCACGTTGATCGCGTTCGCCGTGCCTGCGCCTGCGTTCGCGCCGGTCACAGCGGCCGTGGTGACGGTCATCGAACCATTGCCTGCGGTGGTCGCATTGATGGCATTCAGGTTGCCGGCGCTCGAGCCCGTGGACGTGGTGACGAGACCCGCGGTGGTATCGATGACGAGGACGCCAGCATTTGCTGCCGTCGACTGCGTCGAGGTAATGCCGCCAGCGGTTCCAGTGATCGTGCCGCCGGTGGTGATCGATACGCTGCCGCTGCCGGTGGTGGCGCTAATGCCGGTGCCACCGCCCGCGTTGGCTGCGGTGACCGCCGCGGTGGCAATGGTGATATTGCCAGTTGAAGACGTCGTGGCGATACCCGTGCTGCCCGAACCACCGCCTGTAACTAGGCCCGCGCGCGCATCGATCGTAACCGTGCCCGAGCCCGCCGCTGTCGCAATGATGCCCGAAGCGTTCACGTTGGTGACCGCACCGCCGGAGGTGACGCTGACCGCGCCATTGCCGCCGGAGGTGATGGCCGAAATGGCTGCTAGGCCCGCGCCCGCGCCGGTGCCCGTCACCGTGGACCCAACGCTGCTCGTGATCTGGATGCCCGCGCCCCCCGTGCTTGCCGCGAGGATCCCGTAGCCGGTGCCCGCGCCGCCCGCCGCGCCGCTGACGGTACCGGTATTGATGGTGATCAATCCCGCGCCCGTAGTCGCTGCGTCGATACCGTTGCCGGCGGTCGCCGTTGCGCCAAGCGTCGTATTGATCGTCGTCGTGCCGGCGCCGGCGACGCGGGTATAGATGCCTTGGGTGGCACCGCTGATCGTGCCACCGGACGTGACGGCAACGTTGCCGCCGCCGGTTTCGGCATCGATGCCGCGCCCCGTAGTACCCGTAACGGTCGCCGTGCCCGTTGTTACGGTTGCGCTGCCACCGTTCGCTGTCGTCGCGACAATGCCGTTTGCGCCGCCGGAGATGGTGCTGCCGGAGTTCACATTGACGTTCACGTTACCTGTGCCGGCGCCGAGAACTTGCGCATTGATGGCCGTATTGCCCGCGCCGGTGGAGGAGACGCTGTTGGCCGTGACGCCGACATTGCCTGCACCGCCCGTCGTCTTGGCGTTGATGCCCATGCTGCCGGCCGAATTGTCGGTAACCGTGCCGCTCGCCGTGACGGTGACCGTACCGCCGACACTGGTGGCCAGGATGCCTGCCGTGCTTGCGCCGACGGCTGTGACGGCACCCGTGGTAACCGTAACTGCGCTCGCATCGGGAGTCGTGGCGCTAACGCCGAAACCGGCGCTACCCGTGACAAGTCCTCCGGCAACCGTGTTGACGCTCACCGGGCCGCCGGCAACCGTCGTCGCCAGGATACCGCTGGTGCCGCCGGTGACTGTGCCGCCGGTGACGACACTCGTGCCGCCTGTACCGCCCGTGGCATTGATGCCGACAGCGTTCGTGCCGGTCGTGTTGCCCGTCGTTGTAACAAGCACCGAACCCGCACCGCCCGTCGTCCCGATGATGCCGCTCTGATCGGCGAGAACCGTCCGGGTCGCGATGGTGACGATGCCGCTGGTGCTGATCGCACTGACGCCCGAGGAACTCGCCGCGCTATCGGTGACATCCTTGGCAGCCACGGTGATGTTGCCACTCGCGCTCGTCGCCTTGATGCCGAAGCCGTTGGTTCCATTGCCGGTGACCGTTGTCGCCGTCGTGTCGATGCCGATCGTGCCGGCATTGATCGCCGTAGCGACGATACCGCTCGCGCCAGCACCCGCACCGCCGTTGATCGCGCCAGTCGAAGTGATGAGGATGTTGCCGCTGCCGGACGTCGTTTCGGTTGCGGTGATGGCGTTGCCCGTACCGTTCCCGGTAACCGTGCCGCCGGTATTGATGGTGAGATTGCCGCCCGCCGTGCTGGTCGCGTTGATGCCCGCGCCGTTGCCGCCGGTGGAAGAGACCGCTCCGTTGGTGGTGATGATGGTAGCGCCGCTGGTGGCTGACGTGTTGACGGCACTGCCGTTTGAGGCCGTAAGCGTACTGCCGGAATTTCCGGCCGTGACGGTAACGGTCCCCGTACCTGCGTTGGTTGCATTGATGGCGTTGACGCCAGACGTGACCGTGCTCGGGCCATTTACGGCGACGCTGACATTCCCGCTGGCGCCGGCGTTGGTGATCTGAGCATTGATGCCCGTGCTGCCCGATGCCGTCGCCGACACGCCGCTGGTCGTCACGACGACGTTGCCCGCCGTGGCTCCTGTGTTCTGCGCGTTGACGCCGAAGCTCGTGGCGCTGTTGTCGGTAACCTGGCCGTTCGCCGTGACGGTGACCGTACCGCCGACGCTGGTTGCCAGGATGCCATTGGTGCTGGCGCCCACCGCCGTAACAGCTGCAGTCGTGACGGTGACAGCTCCCGTGCCGGTGGTCGTGCCCGAGATGCCAGTGCCGGCCGTCGCGCTCACGAGACCCGCCGTGGAATCAACCGACACAGTGCCGGTCGATATTGTGGAGGCTACGATACCCCCCGTCACGCCCGAGACCGTACTGGCCGGAGTGACGACGACATTGCCGCCCGCCGAGGAGGCGATGATACCAGCGCCCACTAGTGCCGTTGTCGTGCCCGTGCCGACGACCGTGACATTACCTACGCCGGCGGTTGTCGCGTTTACGCCAATGGCACCGGTGACCGTGCCGGAGCGCGTGATGTTGATGTTCGACGCATTCGCCGCGCTGGTGATCGTAGCGAGGATACCCGTGCCCGCAACCGAGAGGGTGTTGCCCGAACCGGCGATGAGGATGCCGTCGAGACCCGCGCCCGGACCGGCACCTGTCTCACGCGCCCGGATGCCGGCGAGAGAACCGCCGGTCGTGCTGGTGATGTTGGCCGCACCCGTGACCGTCACGGAGCCCGTGCCGGTGGAGAGCGAATCGACACCATAAGTCGTGCCGGTCACCAGGGCGTCGTTCGCGGTGATGACCGTGTTGCCGTTCGCGGCGCTGGTTATGATGCCGGCGCCTGCCGTGCCGGTGACATTGCCGGCAGCACCCGCCGCCGTCGTCACCGTGACCGTACCGCTGCCGACCGCCGAAGCGTTGATGCCCACCAAGCCCGAAACCGTTCCGTTCGGCGCGACAAGAACGTTGCCATTGCCGCCAGTCGTGGTGGCGCTGATGCCGGTGCCGGCGGTGCCGACCGTGTTGCCCGAGTCGGCGATGGTGACGCTGCCACCGCCGATGGTGGTGGCGGTGATGCCGTTGGTTCCGCCCGTTATGGTGCCGCGCGCCGAAACCACCACATCGTTGATGTTGGCGGCGTTCGTGATCGACGCGGAAATGCCGTTGACGCCCGCACTGATGGCGCTGAGCACATCGGTGACGATGCTAACGCCGGTGCCGGCTGCGCCGGTACCCGCGCCCGCTGTGGTGGCGGTGATGCCGCTGCCCGTGGCGAAGATCGGGGAATTGACGAGTGTGACGCCGACGGTGCCGGTATTGGCCGCACTCGTGTTGCGCGCGCGGATGCCGTCGAGGCCGATCGGATCGCCGATGAGTCCGAGAGGCGCGTTCGTGGCGTTCACCACGGTGTTGCCTGCGGCGCCTGCTTCCTCGGCGTCGATGCCGTAACCTGCCGGATCGATGGCGCCGCGGGCGTTGACCGTAACGCCACCGGTGGCCACGTTCCTAGCGAAGATACCATTGCCCGCGCCCGCGTAGATCGCATTCGCCGTCACAGTGACCGAGCCTGTGCCAACGTCGTTGATCTCAGCGAAGATGCCGGTGGTCGTGACTTTGTTGCCCAGAGTGCCGATCTGGCCGAGCGCCTCTACCAAGACGCTGCCAGCACCGCCGCCGGAGCTAACCGCCACGATACCGGTGTCAAAATCACCTTCGATCGTGCCGGTGGTGGCGGTGCGCACTGAAACCCCGCCGGTACCGGCGTTGGTCGCCCGAATGCCGTAAAGGCCGCTTGTCGTGCTGATCGGACCGCTAATCTCGTTGCCCACCGTACCGACTGTGACGGAACCCGCGGTGTTCGAATCGCGATTGGCGTATATGCCGTCACCCGTGTTCGTGGTGATCGCCGAAGACGACGTCACCTGAACCGAGCCCGCACCTGTGGAGTACGCGCGGATGCCTTCAGTACCGGAGGTAATGGTCGCACCCGTGCTCGCGACCGTCACATTGCCGCCGATGCCCTCGGCATCGACGCCGCGGCCGAGCAAATCGGTGAGGGTGTTGCTCGCGTTGACCGTAACTGTGCTGCCAGCACCAAGGCCGTTGGTTCTCGCCTTGATCGCCGCGGTGCCTGCGCCCGTGCCGGTGACACCAGCGCCACCCGAGGTCGTGACCAAGATTGAACCGCCACTGACTCCCGTGGTGCTGGTCGCCGAGATGCCGGTGGTTCCCGTGCCAGTGACGGTGTTGAGCGTTGTGACGACGATATTGCCCGTAGTGGTGGTCGCCGCCACGCCGGCATTGCCTGAAACCGTGCTCGCCGGGCTGACGGTAACATTGCCAGACGTTGCGGAGGCCAAGATGCCCGTGCCGGTCGTGCCGATGGTGGCACCCGTGCCGCTAACGGTCACATTGCCCGCACCCGCAGTCGTGGCGTTCACGCCGTCGACCGCGCCGCTGACCGTGCCGGAGCGCGTGATGTTAATGTTGGACGCATTCGCGCCGCTGGTGATGGCGGCGATGATACCCGTGCCCGAAGCCGACGACGTGTTGCCTGAACCCGCGATGATAATGCCGTCGAGACCTGCGCCCGGACCCGCGCCCGTTTCACGTGCTCGGATGCCAGCGAGAGAACCGCCGCCCGTGCTGGTGATGTTGGCGGAGCCCGTGACCGTCACGGAGCCCGTTCCAGTAGAGACGGAATCCACGCCATAGGTGGTGCCGGTGACCAGCGCGTCGTTCGCGGTGATGACCGTGTTGCCGTTCGCGGCGCTGGTTACGATGCCGGCCCCTGCCGTGCCGGTGACATTGCCGGCAGCACCCGTCTCCGTCGTCACCGTGACCGTACCGGTCAGCGTCGTCGAAGCGTTGATACCAGTTGTGCCTGAAACCGTTCCCGCCGGTGTTACGGCGACATTGCCGCCAGTCGAGGTAGCATTGATACCGACGCCCGTTGTGCCGGTGATATTTCCGGCAGTGCCGGTCACCGTCACATTGCCGGTACCGGACGTGGTCGCATTTATGCCGATCGTGCCGGTCGTCGACACATTGCTGGCCGTCGACACGAGTACATTGTTGATGTTGGCAGCGTTGGTTATCGCAGCGGAGATGCCTATGCCGCCGGCGCTGATCGCGCTGGCCGCGTCGGTAGTAACTGTCACGCCATTACCGGCTGCGCCGGTGCCGACGCCGGCAGTGCTGGCGTTGATGCCTGCTCCAGTGGCGAAAATCGGCGAATTGACCAGCGTGACGCTGACGGTGCCGGTATTGGCCGCACCCGTGTTGCGCGCCCGAATACCATCGAGGCCGACCGGATCGCCGATGAGTCCGAGGGGCGCGTTCGTGGCGATCACCACGGTGTTGCCCGCGGTGCCCGATTCCTCGGCGTCGATGCCATAGCCCGCCGGATCGATGGCGCCGTTGGCGTTGACTGTTACGCCGCCGGTGCCTGCGTTCTTAGCGATGATGCCGCTGCTGCTTCCGCCGACAGACGCGTTGGCGCCTGCGAAGATCGCGTTTGCTGTGACCGTGACACTGCCCGAGCTCGCCGCGTTCGTGATCTGCGCGTCGATACCGTTGCTGTCGATTTTGTTGAGCGCGGTACCAATCTGGCCGAGTGCGCTGACCAGCACACTGCCGCCGGCGCCGGAGGATGTCGCGACGATGCCGTTGGTGGCGTTGCCGCTGATCGTGCCGGTGGTGCCGGTACGGACTGAGACGCCGCCCGTTCCGGCGTTTGTCGCGGTGATGCCGTTGCCGCCCGTAGCGTCAATAGCGCCGCTGATCGCATTGCCGGCCGTGCCGACCGTGACAGAGCCTGCGCCCGCACCGTGAGCGGCTGCAATGCCATCGCCCGCCGCCGTGAAGATGGCGCTCGAGTCGGTGACAGTAATGTTGCCTGCACCGCCCGTTGAAGCGTTAATTCCGACCAAGCCGATTTTGCCGCCGCCGGTACCGATATTTGCTCCCGTCGAAGCGACGGTGACATCACCCACAGAAGCAGTCGCGATAATACCGTTGCCGGCAAGATCGACGATGTTGCTCGAGGTCGTGACCGTGACGGAGTCGGTGGAATCCGTGCCGTTGGTGACGGCGCGGATCGCGGCACCCGGATTGGCAACGCCGACCGTGACGCTGGCGCCCACGCCAGTGATTGTCCCACCGGCCGTGTTCACTACCACGGCGCCGCCGGCGCCGCTGTTCGCGCCCGAAACGAACGCATCGATACCGTAACCGGTACCGCCGCTTTGACCGCCGCTCACATTTGCTGACGTGTAAACTTGAACGTTGCCGCCAGTATTCGAGGCCGCGAGGATACCGTTGCCATTCGCCCCGGTACCGACAACCGCACCGGCGATCCGGTTGCTGACATCGCCCACAGTGACATTGCCTACGCCGCCTGCGCCCGTACCAAACACTTGCGCGTTGATACCGTTGCCGGTTGCCCCGAACGTTCCGGTGCCGGTGACGGTGTCGTTCGAGTCGTCGACGTAGACGAGAACATTACCGTTGGTGCCGTTGTTCGTCGTCTGAGCGATAATACCTTGCGAGCCACTGACGGAACCATCGACCGTCACGGAAACCGTGCCGCCGCCACTGGCGGCGCCGCTTGCACCGCTCAAGGCAACCACGCCGCCGCCGTTGAATGCAGTTCCAGCAGCGACATTCGCACCTTCGGACGTCGTGATGGTGACGTTACCCGAACCCGTCGTACGACCGACGATGCCCGTATTGCCTGAGGTAACCACCGAGCCGCTGTTGATGACAATGCTGTCGTTGTTGGCGCTGTTGGTGATGCCCGCCGCGATGCCACCGATGCCGGCACCGGCTGCGCCACTGTTGTCAATCGTCGTACCGGTTGCGGTATTAATAGTGATGCCAGTCGCGGTACCCGCAATACCGGTGCCGTCCACTTCCGCGTGAATACCGCTATTGATGGAGCCGATTGACGCGGTACCAGTCAGGTTTACCGTGATGCTGGCCGTGCTTGCGCCCGCGCCTTCGGATTGCTTGGCGTCGATACCGGTCGTGACGCGTTGGCCCGCGCCCGTACCACCAATCGAACCCGCAACGTCCACTTGAACCGCGCCGACCGAGGCACCGCCACTGCTATTGTCCGCGTTCGCGTAAATGCCGGCATCGAGCGTCGACGTGCCGTTGTTGTTGATCGTGCCGCCGGCGCCCGTTGTGACGTGCACCGATCCGCCCGCGCCATGCGATTCCGCAGAGATGCCCTGATCAGCAGCGGTAAGAGCTGCATTCAACGTCACCGTTACTTGGCCGCCGACGTCTTCCGCGTCGATACCGGTGCCGAGATCCGTATCGATCGTGCCGTTCGCGAGAACGGTCACATTGCCAGTGCCGGATTCCGAACCAACCACGATACCGGAGGCGCCCGCCGAACCCTTCTGACCGGCAGAAGTCGTAACTCTGATATTGCCGTTGGTTTCGACATAAATATTACCGCCATCGCTGAACGCCGCGATGCCCGCACTGCCCGGAATGCCCGCCACCAGGGTACCGTCGCCGGCGCCGAGGGTAATGTCGCTGCCTACGCCGGTGATGACGCTTATATTGCCGCTGCCGTCGCCGCCGCCGAAGAGGTTGCCGAAGCCCAATGTGGGATCCATCGTGAACGCGCCGATGCCAAGGCTCGTATCGCCCGTCACTGTGATGTCGGTATTGTTGCCGATATACACGTTGACGCTGGCGGTGCCGCTGCCGGTGTTGTTCGCAAGGGCGCCGATAACATTGTCGGATGCCAATCCGCCGGTGTCGCCGACGTTGATCGTCGTTTCGCTGCCCGCGAGTGCATCGCCCGTGGTGACACGTACCGATGAAACACCGCCGTCGGTAACTTGAGCCGACGACGCGGAGATGCCTGCATCGAAGCCCGACGTGCCGACGGCGCTGAGTGCGACGCCTGCCTCAACGGAAACGTTCACGCTTCCTGTGCCGGCTGTGGTCGCCACGATCGCGCTACCATCGGCGTTGATGTCGGCGTTGGCGTTGACAGTGATGTTGCCGCTGCTGGTTGCCGCAGTGGTGGCGAGAACGCCGTTATCGCCGACATTGGCTGCCGAACCGATCGTATCACCGACGGTGATGGTGATGTTGCCGGCCGTGCCTGTTCCGCTGGCACGGATACCTTCGTCCGCGGCATCGATCGTGCCGCCGGCGCCGGTCAGAACGTAAATGTTGCCCGTGCCGGTTGAGGTAACGTCGATGCCATCTGCGACGGAGCCGGTGCTGCCCGCGGTGATCGCGCCGGTGATGCCGGCACCCGTGCCAACACGCAACGTACCGTTTTGGACGGTCGCATTGATCCCGTCGCCGTCCGTGGTTGTTATCGTGTTGTCGGAATTGATCGTCACATTGCCCGAGCCAACCGCACTGGCAGTGATGCCCGTCGCGCCGGTAAGCGCGATGTGGTTGTTGACGACGACACTACCGTTGCCGCCGGTGCTCTGCGCCAACACGTCGCCGGCGACGCCATTCACGGTCACGTTCAGCAAGTCGACGGTGACTGTGCCGCCACCCGTCGATGTCGCGCTGATGCCATAGCCACTGGTTACCGCGGTGATCGTACCGCCAGTGCCTGCGGAGCCCGCGTAGACGTTGATGTCGCCCAGACCCGTGGCGAGGATGCCCCCCGTATCACCTTGGATAGTGATGCCCGTCTGAGCCACGCGATCAGAGCTGGACCCGATATTGATCGTGCCGGTGCCCGTCGTGCTCGCGTCAATACCAGCCCCTGTCGTGCCGGTGACATTAAAGTCCGTATTGATATTGGTGACGCCAGCACCGCTGTTGACGGTCTGGATACCGGTCGTACCGCTGACATCGCCCGCGGCGCCAACCGTGATTGTCCCGCCCGCGCTGCTGGCGCTGATGCCTACGCCGGCAATGGCAGTAACCGCCCCCGTGTTGATAGTGACGTTATTAGCGCTGCCCGCGACTGCAACCACGCCGGCGTCGGCCGAATTGATCGCGCCATTAGCCTGGATCGCAATTGCGCCGTCGGTAGTAGAGGCATTAATGCCGATACCGGAAGTTGTGGTGGTGACCGCGCCGGTCTTGATGTCGATTTGGACATCGCCCGTCGTGAGGTCCGCAGCGGAAGCATTGACGTCGATGCCGTTGCCGCTATCGGCGGTAACAATGCCATCGCGAGTATCGATCGTGGCGTCGCCGTTGACGACGTCCGCTTCGATTCCGATGCCCGCATTCGCGGTGACCGTCGCGCCGTTCGTAACCGTGACGGTGACGTCGCGGCCTGCGGCCGCACCTGTCGAAGCAGCAGCGATGCCGTTATCGGCAGTTACGTCGTCGCTGGTGCTAACAACGATGGCGCCTGCCCCGGACGCATCGATTCCCGTGCTTTCCGTGCCGGCGCCACCAGGGCCTACCGTGATGGCGCCCGTGTTGGTGACGGTGACAGTTCCGGTACTCGCGGCGCCAGCTGCCTTAATGCCAAATGCGTTGGCTGCGTCGTCGACAAAGATCGGCGCATTGTTCGTGATGTTGATCGTGCCGCTGCCGCTGGTGAGGGCTGCGTCAATGCCGCCAACCTCGAGACCATCGCCCGGACCAGTTCCGAAACCGATTTGGCCATTGGTGGTGACAGTGATGCTGCCGGTATTCGAGCGCGCAAAGACGCCGGTCGTGACAGCAGTCACCGCGCTGTTGCCGATAGTACCGCCGGCTGCCGTTGTAACCGTGACGTTGCCTGAGCCCGTCGTTTGCGCATCGATACCGATGCCGGCCGTACCACCTGCGCCATTGATTGCGCCGCTGATTCCGCCGACGCCGCCAACATTGATGGTGCCCGTTCCCGTCGTCGAAGCGAGGATGCCTCCTGCGGTGCCGTCGACGGTGCCACTGGAGACAACGTTTACTGCGCTACCCGTGCTGGCGGCCTGGATGCCGTAGCCGGCATTGCCGCTGATCGCACCCGACGTGTAGACGTTGAGCGCGCCGGCGCCGGAGGTTTCGATACCGGTCGCACCGGTAACGCCAGCCGCCAACGCGGTTCCGGCTGTACCGATATTCACCGTACCCGAACCGCCCTGATCGACGCGGATACCCGTGCCGCTGCCGGTGGTGCCACCATCGATGTTGGCGCCGGTATTAGTGGCGAAGATATTCACCACCCCGTTGCCGGCTCCGGTGTTCGCGCTAATGGCGTTGCCGCTGCCTGTGGCAGTAATTGTGTTGGCGCCGTTCAGCGTGACAGTGACGCTACCGGTGCCTGCCCCGGTAACGGTCGCGGCAATCGCATCGTTGTTCGCTGCGGTGGCAGACGAACTGACAGTGCTGACATTGACGTTACCTGCGCCGCCGGCGGTGGTGGCGCTGATGGCGCCGAAGTCGCCGTTGACCGCTGCGCTGGACGCAACCGTGACCGCGCCGCCCTGAGCGGACGCCTGGATGCCGAGCGACGACGCGCCCGTGGCGGTGATGACGTCAGCTGTGGTGACGCTGACGGAATCGCCCGCATCCGTTCCATCGGTCGTGGCGATGATGCCGGTGCCGCCCGTGCTGGTAACAGTCCCCAGCGTATCGACGACAACCGTGCCGCCGGTGCCCGTGGCGCCCGGCGTACTGGTGGCGGTGATGCCCGCGCCCGCATTGCTGGTGACCGCATAAGCGTCGACGAACACATTCACGTTGCCGAGGCCGGTGGCCGCGATGCCGACATCGCCGCTGACGGGCGCGCTGATGCGGTTGCCCGCGCCGGTGCCGACGCTGACCGTTCCGTGGCCCGTGGTGGAGGCGTTGATGCCGAAGCCACCAGCGTTACCGGTGATGCCGGCGCCGCCCGTGACATCGACGGTAACGGTGGCGGTATTGGCCGCCGCACCGGTGGATGTTGCCACAATGCCGTTGATGTTTCCGGTCACCGTATCATTGGTGTTGATGTCGATCTGGCCAAGACCGGTGGCGAACATGCCCGTATCGGCGGGATCGATCGTGGCGCCGTTCAGCGCGGTGATCGACACTTTGCCGCTGCCGGCCGTACCGGCGTAGATGCCGTATCCGCCTGCGCCCGTGGCGTAGATGTTGGCGTTCGAGGTGACCGCCACATCTTTCGTGTTGGAGGCGTTCAGGATCTCGGCGCGGATACCATCAACCGTGATCGGCTGGGCTACGGTGCCAATGTCGCCGTCCTGAGTGACAGTCACGCTGCCCGTGCCCGATGCGGTGGAACGCGCCAGGATACCAGTGCCGAGCGTGCCGCCCGTGCTCGAGATCACGCCCGTGCCGCCGGTCACCGTCACATTTCCGGTGCCTGCATTGGACGCGAAGATTCCCGCCGTACCCGCAGTCTGAATCGCGCCAGCGCCCGTGGTCACGCTGATCGAGCCGGAATTCGTCGATTTCGTCAGGCGGGCGTCGATGCCCGTGCCGCCGACTTCCGCGGTGTTTCCGATCGTGCCCTGCATGTCGATGGTGATGCTGCTGGGATTACCCGCAGTGCCGCCGGCACTGCTGGCAACGATGCCATCACCAGCGCTTTCGATATCGGTGCCCGAAACGGTCGTAACCAACACATCGCCGCGGCCCGAGGCGTTGCTGATTAAAGCCAAAATGCCAGCTAGGGATGACGAGCTGATTTGCGACGTGCCGTTTAGGGTAACGCTGACGTCGCCCGTGCCCGTGCCGGTGTTGAGCGCTTCGATGCCGTAACGACCAGTACCGCTGAGGTTTGCGGCACCATTCGCCGTGACCGTGACCGAGCCGCCGGCGTTGCCGAGCGAGGCCAGGATGGCATCGTCACTGCCGCTGACCGTTCCGGAAACGTCGACCGTGACCGAGCCACCGCCGGTCGCGTTAGTATTGGTCGCCTCGACGGCATTGGTCGTGCCGGTGGTGGCCGTGATCGTGCCGGTGGCGCTCTGCGTGACGCTGACGTCGCCTTTGCCGCTAGTGGTCGCCAGAACGCCCTGGTCGCCCGTGCCGTTGGTCGTGATGCTGCCGTCCGTGATTACCGTGACGTTGCTGCCGGAGTTCGAGAAGGTGTTTTGCGCCAGAATACCCTGACTACCTGCCGCCGTGGCGATGTCGATGGTGCTGTTGGAGCTCTGATGGACGGTGATGTCGCCGCTGCCATTGGTGGTAGCGCTGATGCCTGCACCGGTGGTGTTGACGGTGATGTCCCCGTCGATCGTGCCGCCGACATTGGGACCATCACCGACGAAGATGTTGCCATTGCCGCCGGTAATTTGGGCGTGGATGCCATCGCCGCCGGTCGTGGTGATGTCTGCACCGTCAATGGTAGCGATCTCGATGTCGCCGTTGCCAGCCTGAGCGTCAATGCCGCGGCCCGCATTGGAGAGGATGTCAGCGCCCGCGTCAGTGGTGGAGATGCGGACAGAGCCCGCACCATTGGTCTTGCCGAAGATGCCGACCGTCCCATTGCCGTTACTGATGTCGAGGTTAGTCGCGCTAGCAATGGTAATGTCACCGCCATTGCTGGTGCCAGCGATACCGGCGCTGAAATTGCCGCCGAGAATCGTGGTGAAGTTGGCGAAGCCGCCGTCGAGCGTTGCATCGCCCGCGTTCAACGTAATCGTGCTGCCAATGCCCGTGGTGATGGACACATCACCCGAGCCGGTCGCGCCACCGTGATTGGTGGCACCGAGAATACCGACCGTATTGTCGCCGGTGACGGTGATCGCGAGATTGTCGCCGCCATTGAGCGTGTCGATGGTGACACTGCCCGTGCCATTGCCGGTATTCCGGCCGACAATGCCGGCGCCGCCGTCGACGTCGGGATGCGTGCCGTCACTGCTGAGAACGGTGATGATATTGTCGTCGTCGATGTGGATGCCGACAGACGCGCCTGAGCCGAGGGTAGATTCCGCGAAGAGGCCAATGTTGTTGGCGTCAACGGTCGCATCGATGAAATCGTCGATGGTGAAGGTGTCGCTCGCCGCCGTGTTGATGGTGGCCAAAGCCGCGCCTGGATGCGCCCAAACGCCATATTGGTCGGGATCAATGTCGACGTTGGGCCCGACATTGACCGTGACCGCGCCCGTACCGGCGGAGGACGCATCGATGCCATCTTGATCAGCGGCGATGTCTTCGTTCGCGGTGATCGTGATGGTCGCGCTGCTGCCTGGATTGGTGATCTCAGCATGAATGCCGTCTTGGGTCATCCGGCCGCCGGGCGCCGTACCGATGCGACCATCCTGGGTGATCGTGATGTTGCCCGAAGGGTTGCCGGTCTGTTGCGCGAAGATGCCGTTCAGCGGATTGCCGAAGGCATTGCCGTCGATCGTGCCTGTGCTGGTCGTATTGATCGTGATGTCACCCGTGCCGTGCGAAATCGCCTCAATGCCGTTGCCGCCGGCGACGGTGATCGGGGTGGTTTGGTTGACGACGATCGGCGCATTGCTGCCGCCTTCGACATGGATGCCCGTGCCATAGGGAACATAGATCGTTCCGGTGGATGTAACGTTGGCCGTGCCGGTATTGCTGTAGGCGAAGATGCCAAACACCTGTTCGGTGGCAGAGCCAGGTGTCGCAGGGAACGGATCGACCGTGATGTCGGCATCCGTGGTGATGTTTACATCGCCCCCGTTTGTGACGCCGATGATGCCGGCGCGCACGAAGGGAAGTCCGGCAATCGTGCCGGTGCCCGGGTCGCTGTTGCCCGCGTACACATGGATCGTGCCGCCAACGCCGGTGTTGATGGTGACGTCGCCGTCGCCGGTGATGGCATTGTAGCGCGGATCCTTGGTGAAATCGGCCGTGGTGGCGTAAATGCCGACGCCGCGGTCGCCCGTCACATCGATATTGACGTTATCGCCGATGTCGACATTAACACTGCCTGTACCGCCGGCGGTGTTGCGAGCCAAGATGCCGATGCCGCCATTGAGAGTGGTATCGCCGTTGTTGATGCTGATCGAATTGTCGTTGCCGAGTTCGACATTCACTGATGGCGCACCAGAAACATCGCTCGCCGCGCCGCTGGTTGCATAAATGCCAACCGCGACATTGTCGGTATCGGTGGTGTCCGAAACCGTAATGATATTGCTATCGCCGGCCGTAACACTGACAGCGCCCGCGTTAGACGTGGCGTAGATGCCGTAATCCTCAGGGTCGATGGTCACGTTGTCGGCAAGGTTGACACTCACATTGCCGTCACCCGCGTTCGTAGCGCTAATGCCGCGTTCGACAGCATCGATTTCGGTTGCCCAAGTCGAGTTGCCGACATTGACCTCGACATTGTCGTGATTACCGGCATTGAGAATCTGGGCGTTGATGCCGTAACTGGCCGCGTCCGACGCGGTCAGGACAATGTCGGCGCCGCTCGCCGTGCCATAATTGGCAATAACGCCATTGGTTGTGCCGGCGGCGTTGCCGCTGCCCGTGCTGCCCGTGCGAGCGAAGATGCCGTAAAGCCCGGTGGAAATATTACCGGAATTCCCCGCCGTGACGGAGCCGTTCCCTGACTGCAGAGCATCGATACCGATTTCGCCCGATCCATTCGTCGTGGTGATGTCGCCGATGCCGGAAATATCGATGTAGCCGGTGCCGCCGGAGTTACGGGCATAAATGCCCGCCGCAGTCGGGGAATTGTTATCGCCGATATTGCCGTCAGAGACGATAACGAGGCTGTTGCCCGTGCCGCCGCTGATTTGCGCGTCGATGGCACGCGTCGAATCGGTGTCGAGCGTGTCGTACGTGGTGATATCAATACCGCCACCTTCACTTGTCGCCGCCAGGATGTCGGCGCCGCCCGCGGCGTCTATCTTGCCGAGGCTCAATGCGCCGATGGTGATCTGACCGGTATTGGTCGAGGCGTTGATGCCTTCGCCGGCCGTGTCTGTGCCGGACGTGATGTCGCCGTCGGTGTCGATATCGATCGTGCCGCTGGCGCCGAGATTGACAGCGCGGATTCCGATCGTGCCGCCAGATACATCGCCGGCGAAGACAGAGATCGGACCACCGTCGCCCGAGTTCGACGCGTCGGCATAGATGCCTTCCGCGGTGTTGCCGGTGACGCTGTCAGCGCTGACGTCGATACTGCCGCCTGCGCCCAAGGCGCGGGCGCGGATGCCGGTAGTCTCACCGGTGATGGTGCTGAGAAGGGCAAAGTCGACGGTGACCGTACCGGAAACGACGGACGAATCGATACCGTAAGTGGTGTCGCCGATGACGGAGACGCAAGAGCAGCCATAGACGAACACATCGCCCGTGCCGATGGTATCCGCTTTGATGCCGAGGTCGGCCGTGACGGTGCCCGATTGAACGTCGACCGTGACATTACCGCCCGAGCTCGCCGCATCGACACCAATGGTGCCGCCGGTAACATCCGCCGTGGAAACGTCAACGGCTTCAGTGGCGCTGTCGTTGTAGGCATGAATGCCGATCGTATTGCCTTGCACTGTGCCTGCCGTGCTGTCGACGGTGACGCTGCCGCCGCCCGCACCGCCGGCGCCCGTCGCGTCGGCATAGATGCCCATGGCGGTCGTTCCGGTGACATCCGCAGTGGTGATATCCAGCACGCCGCCGATGTCGGTGGCCTTAGCGTGGATACCGTCCGTCTGGCCGGTGACAACGCCGCCAGCCGAAGTATCGATGGTGGCAGTGCCTGCCAGGACTTGCGCATCGACGCCGTAGGTGTTGGTGCCGCTGATCGTTGCGCCCGCCGTCGTGGTGACGGAGATATCGGCGCTGGCGCCAGTGGTGTGGTTGTAGATGCCAATACCGCCGGTGACATTGTCACTGCTGCTAATGTCGACATTACCCGCACCGGAGCCGGAGATGCCGATATTGCCGCCGCTGCCGGCATTGACCTCTGCGGTGTTGGTGATGGTCACCGTGCCAGTGCTGGCCTGGGCATCAGCCTTGATGCCGTTGCCGTCGGAATAGATGACACCATTGTTTGTGACGTCGATGGTGCCGCTGCCGCTGGTGAGAAGGGCGCGGATACCGAACAGATCGACGCCATCGGTGCCACCGGTGCCGTTACCGATCTGGGCGTTGTTGGTGACGGAAATGCTTCCGGTGTTCGACAACGCGTCGATACCGTAATCGAGGCCGGTAGCGGCCGCGTTGCCGATCGAGACCGTATCGGTCAGGACGGTGACGAGACCGGCACCGGTCGAGTCGGCACGGATGCCGAACGTGCCGGTGGCGTCGATATTGCCGCCGATGCCGCCGCCGGTGCCGACCGTCACGTCGCCGTCGCCTTGCGCGAAGATGCCGTCGATTGCGGCAATCGTGCCGTCCGCCTGCACGGTGACCGTGCCGGTGCCGCCGGTAGTGGCATAGATGCCATAGTCACCCGCCGTCACGTCATTCGAAGCGGTGACGTCGATCGTGCCCGTACCGGCATCAATATCGGCCAAAATACCCACGAGATCCGGCGCACTGCCGCCGCCGATTGCGCCGCCCGCGGTGATCGTGATGCCGCTCGTGACGCCATTGGCGATTTCCGCATGAATGCCGTGATCGCCGCCAGTGACGTCGATCGTGCCGTCGGTCGTGACGCTGATCGCGCCATCGTCGTCAGAGTACGCGTAAATGCCGTCGCCGCCCGAGGCGTCGATCGCACCGGTGCCGTTCGCACCGATGGTGATGTCGCCGCTGCCGTAGTTTTCGGCATCGATGCCGTCGCCATTGCCAGACGTCACACCGGAGGAATCGATGTTGATATCACCGCTGCCCGCGTCAATCGTCGCGTAAATGCCCGTATCCGGTGCCGTGTTGCTGCCAATCGCACCGCCCGTCGCATCAATCGTAATGCCGCTCGTCGCGCCACCCGAGATCTCCGCATCAATGCCGTAGCCGCCGCTGGCGTCGACCGTATCGTCCGTCGTGATGCTGATCGCACCATCACTCGCTGTCAGCGCGACAATGCCCGAACCCCCCGTCGCATCAATCGCACCCGTGCCGGCCGCACCAATCGTAATCGTGCCGCTGTCCGCGCTCGCGTAAATCGCATCGCCCGCACCAGACGTCACACCGGAAGAGTCGATCTCGATGTTGCCGCTGCCCGCGTCGATCGTCGCGTAAATGCCCGCGTCCGGCGTCGTGTTGCCGCCAACCGCACCGCCCGCACCGATCGAGATGCCATTCGTGGTGCCACTGTCAATCTCAGCGTAGATACCATAGCTGCCGCCAGCGTCGACCGTATCATTCGTCGTGATGCTGATCGCACCACCATTACTAAAAGCAACAATGCCGTCGTCGCTCGAGGCCGTGACATCGGCCGTGATGACGGTAACGGTTTGCGCGCCATCGGTAACCGCGTGAATGCCTGTGGTGCCTGCAATGACCGAGCCTGCACTTGTGTCGACACTGATCGTGCCGCCACCAGCGCCGCCGGCGCCCGTCGCATCGGCAAAGACGCCGAAATCAGTCGTGCCGGTTACACTATTGGTCGTGATGTCGAGCGAGCCGCCAACACCCGAAGCAATGGCGTGAATGCCCGTAGTCTGACCCTGCACCAAACCGCCCGCAGACGTATCAATGGTCAGCGTACCGGTGGTGACGGTGCCGTCGATGCCATAAGTGGTATCGCCCGTTGTCGTGGCGTTGTTGTCTACCGTGATGTCGACATTCTTGCCGGCGCCGGAGGTGAAGGCGCGGATACCGACATCGCCTTCAACCGCTGCCGAGGAGTTGACCTCGACATCACCTGCACCCGAGGCATAGATGCCGTAATCCGCCGGATCGATGGCGCCCAGGTTTGTGACGGTGACTTTGCCGGTGCCGCCGGTGACGGCATAGATGCCGTACTGGCCCGTGGCGGTATCGACGAAGATTTTATCGCGGCTGGTGACATCGAGCGTGCCGGTGCCCGAATTGATGTGGGCGTAAATGCCGGTATTATCGACGCCATCATCGGCGGCAAAGCCGATCTGGCTGGCGGAATCGATGCTGATGCCGCCAGTATCGGTGGTGGCTTTAATGCCGTAATCGAGAGTGGTTCCAGTGACATTGCCGATCTTGTGATCAGCATTGGTGTCTACCGTGACAGTGCCCGCGCCATCGGCGACGGCGCTGATACCCGCATTGCCGGTTGCAACGATGCTGCCGTACAGACCCGCGCCCGCTCCGATAGTGACGTTACCGCCGCCGGTTGCTTCGGCATTGATGCCGTTGGAAACGCCGGTCAGTGTGCCGCTGCCATTGATGATGACATCACCATCGACAGTCGTGGCAAAGATCGCGTCGCCGCTGGTCGCCGCGGTGACATTGCTGCCATAGGTGACATCGACATTGTTGCCGTTGGTGGTGGTGGCGTAAATGCCGCCGACATCACCGGAAACGGTCTTGATCGGAATGCCGACCGGTACCGTGCCCGTATTGATTGTAACAAGACCGCCAGCGCCGCCGCTGACTGCGGTAATGCCGTAGCCGGCATCGCCGGTGACGTTTTCGCCGGTATAGACATTAATATCGCCATCGCCCGAGGCATCGATACCGTCGGTTGCGCCATGGACAGTCAAACCAAGGCGGTTACCGGATATGCCGACACTGACCGTGCCAGTACCTGTAGTGCTGGCATTGATGCCATCGCCGACGGTGCCGGTGATGGTCTGCGCAGCCGGCGGATCCGTGACGTTAACGGTCGCGGTCGCACCCGTGGTGCGGGCATAAATGCCCACATCGCCGGTTACATTCTGCGTCGTGCTGACGGCGACATCACCTACACCCTCGGCATCGATGCCGTAAGAGCCCAAGGCATCAATGGCAGCCTGGTTGGTCACCGTGATGGTGCCAGTGCCGGCGCTGACGGCGGTGATGCCGTTACCGGTGGCGAAGATGGCGCCATTATTGGTGACGGTAATCGTGTCGGTGTTCGTGTTGTCCGAAATATTGGCATAGACGCCGTCATTGTTGACGCGATTGCCGCTGTCGCCGATGCCGCCGCCGACCGTGATGTCGATTACGCCGGCGGTTCCATCCCCTCTCGCGACGATGGCGTAAGTGGCGTTGCCCGAAATCGTGTCATCGGTCTTGATAGTGATGCCGCCGGTGCCGGTGGTATTGGCGAAAATACCGTAGCCGCCCGTGGCGTCTATGGCGCCGATAGATGTCGCGCCGATATTGATCGCGCCATCGAAAGAAACCGCGTGGATGGCGTCGCCGGCACCAGACGTGACGCCGTTTGAATCAATGTCGATGGTTCCTGCACCACTCGCGGAAGCGCTGATACCGATCGTGCCGGCATTCACCGAGTCAGTGGTGATGGCGATGTTACCCGTGCCGGAAGTTGCATCAACCAACACGCCTGTGTCGCCGGGCGCGGAGATGCTGCCAATGGCGCCGCTGGTGTTGACCGTGATGGTCGCACTGCCCGCACCGATGGAGGCGAGATTGATGCCGTAACGACCGCCATCGATGGTACCGGTGAAGGGCGTACCCGAGGCGCCGACATTGATGGCGCCACTGCCGGTAATATAGATGCCCGAACCACCCACGCCGTCGGTGGCCAAAATCGTTGCGGCTCCCGTGCCGAAATCTTCCACGGTTACGGCATCGCCCGCAGCACTCACCCGGATGCCGGAATGCGCCTCAAGCGTATTCGGGAGGCCGCCCGTTGCTTCGAGCTGAATATCCACGGCGCCGGTCGGTGTATCGCTGAACACAGCGGCATTGTTGGCGAGGAGATATCCTCCCCCACTGACAATCAGGGTGCCGGAGCCGGAAATGGTGGCCGCCGAATTGCCGAGCGCCGAAGAATTGTCGATCGAGCCGGTGACCGTGGCCGTCGCGCCGTCCTGAATTTTCAGGCCGCCGTCATTGGTGAGAGCGCCGCTGAAGGTCTGGCTGCTAAGCGCGGTCTGCAGGATGAGCTGGCCCGCGCCGCTGACATCCCCCGCATAAGTCTTGGTGCTGCCGTCGCCGATGGTCAGATCATTGCTACCAAGAACGACAGTGGCTGTGCTGGTAGCGCCGCCTTCCAGATTCTTGATGGTGATGCCGCCATTCGCGCCCAAAATATCGAAAGACACAGTATTCGCGCCGTCCATTACGACGCCGCTGCTATCCGCAATGGTGCCCGTGGTGACAAGCGCGAGGGTGCCGTCGGTGATGGTGGTGGCGCCGGTATAGGTGTTGACGCCCGAGAGCGAGAGCGTTTTGCCCGCGCCATCTTTAGTCAGGCCGCCAAGGGCGCCGCTGATGATGCCCGAGAAGCTGGTGTCGTTATTGGAATTCACGACCAAATTCTTGCCGCCCAGTACCACAAAGGTGGCGTCGGCCGACTGCAAATCATTGATCGTGGTGGAGCCGGCGGTGATACCGGAAATGTCGAAGGTGCTATCGGCATCCGACAGAATGACAGCGGAGCTGGCCGAAATATCGCCATTGCCGCTCAGCGCCAGCGTGGTGGCGTTGATGATGTTCGTGTCGTCCGTATAGGTCTCGACATTGGTAAGTGTCAGCGTACCGCCGCCATCCACAACTAACCCGGCAGCGGCATCACTGATAACGCCGGCAATCGTGGCGTCACCCGACAGGACCATAATCTTCTCGGAGCCGCCATTCAGCACGATGCCGTTATTGACGGTAACGCCATCGTCGAGCAGCAGTATAGCGCTATCCTCAAGCGTGATATCAGCCACGCTGCCCAGAGCATTGGTGACACCAATCTGCAACGTGCCGCCGATCACATCGACGCCCGTCGCGCCGCCGAGCCAACCGGCATTGTCCTCAGTAAAATAGACGGTGCCGGTAAGGGTGGGATTAATGGCCAAATCGTAATTGCCCGACAGCGTGCCGACGGTGAGGGTCGCATCCGAGTCGAGCGCGGAATCCGCCGTCAGCGTCAAAGGATCGCTGACGGTGAAACTAGAGGTGGCGGCCAATGTGCCACCGCCAAGCGTGATGCCGCCGCTGCCGAGCGCGGTGCCGCCGGCCACGGTAATCGTGCCGGCATTGATGGTGGTGCCGCCGGAATAATCGTTGGTGGTGTCGGTGATGGTGAAGTTGTCCGAGCCCACTTTAATAATGGAGCCAGCGCCGGTGATGTGGCCGTCAAAGGTCGTATCGGTCGCGCTGTTCCCAGTGGTCAGCGCAACGCCAGCGCCATTGAGATTCAATATGCCCGCGCTCGGGCCCGCGATGCTGCCGACAGTTTCGGACGCATCAACCTGCAACGTGCCGGTCACGGTTACAGCGGAGCTATCGCCGATAGCGCTGCCGCCAGACGCGATTAACGTACCAGCGTCAATATTGGTGTCGCCGGTATAAGTGTTAGCGCCAGACAGCGTCAGCGTGCCGCCAGAGAGCGTGATTGCGGTCGCGTTTGTCGTGCCGTCGACAATATCGCCCGCATATGTGCCGCCACTGTTGATGGTCAGCGTCGCATCGGACGCGCCCTCATTCGTTACCGTGCCGGTGGTGCCGTTCAACGCCTGAATTTCGTTGTCCCAGCCGTTCAGATCGAGCGTGCCGTCAACCGTCACGTCCGACGTAGCGCTGAATGAGTTCGCTGCGCCCGCCGCCAACGTCGCGCCGGAGCTGACAGTCGTGTCGCCCGTATACGTATTGCTGACGCCAGACAGCGTCAGCGTGCCGCCAGAGAGCGTGATCGCGGTCGTGTTCGAGCTGCCGTCGACGATATCGCCCGCATACGTGCCGCCACTGTTGATGGTCAACGTCGCATCGGACCCACCTTCATTCGTTACCGTGCCGGTGGTGCCGTTCAACGCCTGAATTTCGTTGTCCCAGCCGTTCAGATCGAGCGTGCCGTCAACCGTCACGTCCGACGTAGCGCTGAATGAGTTCGCTGCGCCCGCCGCCAACGTCGCGCCGGAGCTGACAGTCGTGTCGCCCGTATACGTATTGCTGACGCCAGACAGCGTCAGCGTGCCGTCCGTAACAACAACTGAAATCGTGCCCGTGTCGTCAGTTATCGCGCCGGAAATATTCAGATCGCCAGTGCCAGTCTTTTCAAGAGTGCCGGCAACCGTCGCACCAATGTCGCCAGAATAAATGGCCCCGCCGGCGCCATCGACTTGCAATTGCGTGAAGTCGGGGTTGGCGGCATCAATCGACAACGTATTAGCGATATCTACGCCGTTGGCGAGGATGATCGTCGGATCGATAGCGTGAATAACGGCAGTAGAGGAAAGATTATTGCCGTTAGTGAATTCGACGATACCACCGGTAACACCATCGCCGATATTTAAATTGGTGAAGGTGGCAGCAGAGCTATCTCCGGTCAGCTTCAGAATTCCGCCGCCGGTAGTTGTGACGGTAATATCGCCACTGCCGCTGAACGCGCCGGAATAGGTAGTGGTAGTCGCAGCACCATTATCAACAGTCAACGCATTCGTGCCGAGCGTGATGCCTGCAGCGGAGTCTTTATTGATTGTGAAGGTGTTCCCCGTGGCGCCGGCGCTCGAGATGTCGATGCTGGCGATCGAAGCTGTCGCATCGTCTTCCAGCGTAATGCTGTTGGTGCCGGCTGTAGAGACAACGACTGCGCCGGTGATGATACCATGAACGTCGATGGTGCTGCCGCCCGTGCCGCCGCCCGAGTTCGCCGTCGTGATGCCGGTCGTCGCCGTGATGGTTTTGGTCGCCGCGACGTTGACCGTGATCAGGCCCGTGCCGGCTTGAGAGGCGCTAACGCCCGTCGATGCGGTGATGTCGTTGTTGACGTTGATGGTGGTGGTGCCGCCATCGGAATTTTGCGTGTGGATGCCCGTGCCAGGGGATCCGGAAATGATTCCTGCGCTGGTGACGATGACGTCCGAGGTACCGCCGGTCGCGCTGTCGCTGACGTAAATACCGTACAACGCAGCGCCCGTGGCCGTGATCGCGGCACCGTTGTCCACTGTCACCGAATTTTTGGCATCAGCTTCGATACCAACCGCGGCCGAGATCGTGTCGGCGGCACTCAATGTGACGGATACCGTTCCGTTTGCTCCGCCGACGTCCGCATGAACGTAGAGGCCCTCTGCGCCTGTGAAAGCCGTTGCTCCGGTGGAGCTTACGACCAGGTTTTCGCCCGCCGTGGACGCAGCGAAGTCGAATCCGTCACCGCCGCTGGCGGTATGGCCGGTAATGGTATTTGTGCCGGTAAAGCTTACGGTGCTTGTCCCGGCAGCCCCGGCTTCTTCGACGACGAGACCGGTTGGGGTAGGGACGTTACTCGAGTTTACGATCACAACATTGCTGACGGTAACGGTATCGTTGGCAGCCCCAAGATTCCAACGAACACCGCCCGTGCCCGAATTGTCGTCCGTGTACGTGCCAGCGCTGTTGGGCGATTCTGAAATCGTCCCCGTGCCGCCCTGAACCGTGGGGTCAGGTCCTGCTGCTGCGAATGCGGGCTGCCCCGCAAACCCAATGCCCATCGTTGCTACTGCGCCTGTCACAATCAGTGGGCGCATGAAGGCTAGAGCGCGGGAGAGAGACCCGCGCGACACGCCATCCAGGAAGGTGGTTCGTTCTAAAGCATTCGTTTGGCGGAGCGCGTTGAGAACTTCTCTCTGTACGGATGATTTGAGAGACGCAGCTTTACCGCGGCGAAGCCGCGACACCGAACGACGAGTCATATAAATAAATCCCCCCGCTCTCATGTTCGCCGCGAGGACGAACCTTCAAGAGCGTGTTGAAAAAACACCAAACGGAATTCGAAACCCAATGCACTCACGGAGAATTTTTGAAATTGCTCCGACGCATGAAGGTTCTTACAGAATTCGAAGGAACGCTAGCGCCGCAATTTTGTTTTGTTGCTCGGGAAATTCTTTGCGATGAAATTTTTATGCGTACAAAGAATTTTTTCATGCGCAGGGAGAACGAAGGGATGATTGCGCTTCGCGCGACGCATTCAACACTCAACTACGAGGCGAAAATGAAATTGAATTGATCAGAATTATTCTTCGCGTGCAGAGCACTTTCATGAGTGATAGGAGAAAACGATGGTGCATTTAGGCGCGTACAAAGAACTCCAATCGGAAATGTCGTTCTCTCGTTGCACAATCACACCTGACCACATTTCAATATTGCGCCCGTGGAGCACACTCCTTGCTCGGCGCGATTGAACAGCCCACCCGTTCAGGTCAGGGATTTGAAATTTCGCGGCAGAAATACCTGAGGAGTAATGTTCGCGCACAGAGCACTTTTGCTAGCCCAAAAGGAATTTCGCGAGGGATGCAATGCGCGAGGCTGAGCAGCAAAGTCAGCGATCCGATTTGAATAAGCTGCTGCGCTTCTAGAGCACTTTAATGTGCAAAGTATGCAGAGACAGATCTTAAACAACAGTGGTGCATCACACTTTAGTCATATCGGACCGATGTTTTTGGCTGAGGAGCTTGGTGTGCAATATTCGAACCCGTGGGCTCGGAATTTGGGTCGAAACAGCTCAGTGATCGAAGTGATTGACGGGCACTCGGTAGGTTATCAGTGCACAAATAATACGCATACGGAGAACTTACATCAGCTGGAAGTATTTTTGGGTAGGGCACTGCCAACGTGCTGAATTGTGTGCCAACGTCACAAGGTGCAGCCGAGAGAGAACTCGCGAGTGCCCAGCTCGGTCCTCTCAGCAGCGATGTGGGGCAGTTCATAGAAATGCATTCTCCAGCAGGACGAGCGCTCGCGGGCAGCGGCGCGGATTTTTCGTGGTCGGGCACAACCCACACGGAAATTCCATCGACGTATAGCTGGTCGTCATTTCTCGGTGGGGAGCCGCGTTGCCCATTTGAGACGCTGGACGCGGCCAATTTTCTTGGCCACCTGAGAGGGCTCGTCATCGGCGAGGCGCTGCTGACCGATCTGCAAGGTTCGACCTTCGCGATTCGTGACCGATTCCCAGATACGTCGGCGATTGCGTTCGTGCTCCAGGTCGTCGATTCCGGCAGCGCTTGGATCTCTCAGGGAGGCAATAGCGAACGGGAACTCGATAACACGGTGGTTGTTTTCCGATTGCCTAATCGGGACACGCTCATTCGCGTGTCGACCGGAGCGCGCATCATAAGCTTGGCATTTCCAAGGCATTATCTCTCGAGCCGCTTTTTGGTCGAAGAAAGCTTAGAAGCGCTGCAAGGCTTCCATCGCGATTCGATGGCGATGCAACTGGTAAGAAAATTCCTGGTCGCCCTTAGCAACAACTATACCGGACAAAGACCGCGAACGGCTCGAGTGTTCGAAACCATCACCGCTTTGTTGGGGATGCGACTGGACGAATTGCCGGCCGATAGCTTGCCACCGGGCGCCAAATCCGGGCGAACGCGACACGAGGCTGTGCAAATGTTCCTGGAGGAAAATTTCACCAACCCGGAACTTCGGCCCGCGCTTGTCGCGAAGCAGCTCGACATTTCCACGCGCTATCTTCACAAACTTCTGAAGCAGAACGACATGTCTTTCGCCGAAGAGGTAACGACGCGCCGGCTCAATTTCTGCAAGGCCGCACTCTCCGATTGGCAACTCCGCGGTCGATCTATTTCCGAGATCGCTTTTGCCGCGGGGTTTCGCGAGCTCTCTCAGTTCAACCGCCACTTTCGTGCCGCCTTTGGCATGACCCCAAGCGCGGCACGCCGGAATTTTCTGTCGTCGATCTCAAAAGCGAATGCAACGCAGAAGGCAAAGGACCCATGATTACGACAGACAAAACATTTAAAGACATCAGCATCACGCTCGATGGCGGGACCTTTACACGCTGCAAATTCGAACGCTGCAAGATTGTTTTCAGTGGAATCCTTCCGGTGACGCTTGACGATCCGGCATTCGTGGATTGCGAGTGGAGTTTCACGGGCCCGGCGGCAAATGCCATGAATTTCATGCGTGCGATGTTTCTCGCCGGGGCAAAGGATCTGATCGAAAAAACCTGCGCAGGGATTCAGTCACCTGCCGGAAGCACGGCACCGGTTATCGTGCCCGTGTCTAAGCAGAAGCCAGCAACGAAGGCAGCACGTAAATCCCCTTCGAAAATTGTCGCCGGCGGGCGACCCCATTGAATGCTGAACTTTCAAAGAACCATGTGAGGTGAGTGATGGATAAATTAGAGCCAATGAAACTGGGCACTCTTGCGGAAGGCCGAGCCTCCGGAGGAAGCGGAACGTCCGCCCCTAGTAATTTCGCAGGAGGCTTATCAACCGGAAGAGTAAAGAAAGAAGGAGGGAGTGTAATGGGCAAAAGCACGTACATGGGACGCGCGCCAAGTTACTTGGCGGCGATTTTTTTGATCCTTGCCTGCACGGTCACCGTGATGATGTTTATCAATCGCAGTCTTCAGGCGGGCATCAGCGAACGGCAAGTTTATATCAACCAGACGACGGCATTGTCGCAGGTCAATCAGGCATTGATTAAGTCACTGGGCGCGGCGTCTGTCAGGAACGCGGAAATCAAACGTATCCTCACGGACGCTGGGTTTACTGTCACCTACAACCCTGGTGGAAGAGCTGAACAAGCTCCTGCCTCCACAGCTCCGTGAAAGAGATAGGCAAGACAATGGAAAACCAGAATTTCAACGCGCTGATAGCGAATTCTCAGCCGCTTCTGCTCGTTTTGATCGGCCTCGTCATCCTTACGGGGGCCCAACTGGTCGGCACAATTTCGGACCGCGAGGCCCTCCTAAACGCCCAGCAGGGGCAAAATGCTCCGTATCAGCAATCCGCGCGTCTTCGTGCCCAGTTGACCGGGCTCGCGGGACAACTCGCCCTCCTTGCGGACACCGGCGACACGGAAGCTAAGGCGATCGTGGACAATTTCGCCAAACAAGGAGTGAAATTTTCTCCGCCGGCGAATTCTGCTGCCAACAAATAAAAAGAGTTCCCGCGGTCCCAAAACTCTTACTCCCTTAGCGTTCAAACAATCTCAATCCAACTTCACAGGAGTTCCTTTTTATGATTGCCAAAGGTGAAACGTTCAGCGGCATGACCATCAATCTGGATGGTGGCACATTCGTCGATTGCCGATTTGAGAAATGCAATATTGTGATTTGCAGCCTTCTCCCTATCACGCTCGAAAACCCGCGCTTTGTAGATTGCACGTGGAGTTTCTCGGGGCCGGCATCGAATACGGTCTCTTTCATGGCTGCGATGTATCGCGCTGGAGCAAAGGACCTCATCGAAAAAACCTGCGCCAGCATTCTCGGCAAAGGACCGAAGCCTGCCGAAATCGGATAAGCGGTCCGCCGCGTAGTCTGCGACAGACGTTATATATAGCGGCGGGGGAGTATCCTCCGCCGCTTTCGTTTGTGCTTGAACCACCGAGGTTGTTTTACCAATTGAAGATAAGGCCGACGGCAACCGGCCCCCTAATGGGAGCTGGACGACCAGCAATTTTGACAGTGACATTCTTCGGAAAACTTCACAGATTTGGCGCTGTTTTAAGTGCATTCTGAGGCGAACTGCGCTAAACGCAGGCCCCTTAGAATATAAGGAGCGGATATTGAGGTGTCCCGGACCCCGAAATATCCGCTAAGGATTTGAAATGACTGTGGATTCCGGCGCGGGACCGCGCGCCAAACAAGACGGCTCGGCAAACCAGATCCTGGAAGCGACATCCTTCCTGTTCGGCGCCAACGCGCCCTTCATCGAGGCCCTCTACGCGCAATACCTCAATGACGCCTCCTCGGTGGACGGCACCTGGCGCGCGTTTTTCGATGCGCTCGGCGACAAGGGGCTGAGCCCCACGCAACTCGGCCGCGGTCCCTCTTGGGCGCGCGATCAGAAACTCAATCTCGAAAACGGCGAGCTTGTTTCCGCGCTCACGGGCGACTGGTCGAACGACGCGAAGCCCAACAAGAAAAAATCGGAAACCGCCGCGCCGGCACCGGCCAGTGCTGCCGTAAACGCAAGCGCGCAGGATTCCATCCGCATCATTCAGCTCGTGCGTGCCTATCGCGTCATTGGGCATCTGGAATCCAATCTCGATCCCTTAGGACTCGAGAGGCGCGTCGAGCATCCGCAATTGCAGCCTTCGTTCTACGGCTTCAGCGAAGAGGCGATGGACAAGCCCGTCTTCACCGACGGCGTCATGGGCATCGAATCCGCGACGCCGCGCCAGATCGTGGCGCTTCTGAAGCGCATTTACTGCGGGCCTATCGGCTACGAGTTCATGCACATCAACGATCCGGAGCAGAAGAACTGGCTGCAACGGCGCATCGAAGGACCCGACAAGGAGATTACCTTCACCGCCGAGGGCAAGAAGGCGATCCTCAACAAGTTGATGGAGGCGGAAGCCTTCGAGAAATTCTGCGGCGTCAAATTCCTCGGCACCAAGCGCTTCGGGCTGGATGGCGGCGAAGCCACCATCCCGGCACTGGAACAGGTGATCAAACGCGGCGGCCAACTTGGCGTGAAGGAAATCGCCTTCGGCATGGCGCATCGCGGACGCCTCAACGTGCTCGCCAATGTGATGAGCAAGCCCTACCGGCAGATCTTCCACGAATTCCACGGCGGCTCCGCCAAGCCTACGGACGTCGAGGGTTCGGGCGACGTGAAGTACCATCTCGGCGCTTCGTCGGACCGCGAATTCGACCACAACAAAGTGCATCTCTCGCTCACCGCCAACCCCTCGCATCTCGAGGCGGTCGATCCGGTGGTGCTCGGTAAGACGCGCGCCAAGCAGCAACAATACGGCGACAAGATCACGCGCACGTCGGTGCTGCCGCTTCTCATTCACGGCGACGCCGCCTTCGCCGGCCAGGGCGTGATCGCGGAATGCTTCGCGATGTCCGGCATCAAGGGCTTCCGCAACGGCGGCACAATTCACTTCGTCATCAACAACCAGATTGGCTTCACCACGGCGCCGATCTATTCGCGTTCCTCGCCCTATTGCACCGACGTAGCACTGATGGTGCAGGCACCGATCTTTCACGTGAACGGCGACGATCCCGAGGCGGTGGTGCACGTCGCGCGCATCGCCACGGAATTCCGCCAGCTGTTCCACAAGGACGTCGTCATCGACATGCTCTGTTATCGCCGTTTCGGCCATAACGAGACCGACGAGCCGTCGTTCACGCAGCCCTTGATGTACAAGGCCATCAAAGACCACCGGACAACGTTCCAGATTTATTCCAAAAAGCTCGTCGACGAGGGCACGCTTTCCGACGCCGACGTGCAGGCGATGCACGATGCCTTCGCCAAAAAGCTCGACCAGGAACTGGAAGCCGCCAAAGCACATCGCCCCAACAAGGCGGACTGGCTGGACGGACGCTGGCAGGGCTTGGGCACCGCGCCCAACAACAGCGACCGTCGTGGCGCGACGGCCGCCGAGACGGATGTTTTGAAGCAGGTCGGCAAAGCCCTGTCTTCCGTTTCGGAAAGCTTCCATCTGCATAAAACCATTGCTCGCCAACTCGACGCCAAGCGCGAGATGATCGAGACCGGCGAAGGCATCGACTGGGCGACCGGCGAAGCGCTTTCCTTCGGCACGCTGCTTTTGGAAGGCTATCCCATCCGCCTCTGCGGCCAGGATTCCTCTCGCGGCACGTTCAGCCAGCGCCATTCGGTGCTGATCGACCAGGAAAACGAAGAGCGCTACGTGCCGCTCAACCATGTCGGCGACAAACAGGCGGAGTTCGAGGTCATCGACTCGCTTCTCTCGGAAGAAGCGGTGCTCGGCTTCGAATACGGATACAGCCTTGCCGAGCCAAAGGCGCTCGTATTGTGGGAAGCGCAGTTCGGCGATTTCGCCAACGGCGCGCAGGTCATCATCGACCAGTTCATTTCCTCGGGCGAAGCCAAATGGCTGCGCATGTCGGGGCTCGTGATGTTGCTGCCGCACGGCTACGAAGGCCAGGGACCGGAACATTCCTCCGCCCGCCTCGAACGCTATTTGCAGCTTTGCGCCGAAGACAACATGCAGGTCGCATACTGCACGACGCCAGCCAACTACTTTCACATTCTGCGCCGTCAGATGCACCGGCCGTTCCGCAAGCCGCTCATCTTAATGACGCCGAAATCGCTTCTCCGTCACAAACGCGCGGTTTCGAAATTGTCGGAGCTGGGTCCCGGCTCATCGTTCCATCGCGTATTGTGGGACGACGCGCAGGCGCTTCCCGGCTCAACGGTGACGTTAGCCGCGGACGCCGACATCAGGCGCGTCGTACTGTGCACCGGCAAGGTCTATTACGATCTTCTTGAAGAGCGCGAGAAGCGGGGCGAAACACGTATCCAGCTTCTGCGCCTGGAGCAACTCTTTCCGTTCCCCGGAAACGCGCTGCGCGATGAGCTCAAGCGCTTTCCGAAAGCGGACATCATTTGGTGCCAGGAAGAGCCCCGCAATCAGGGCGCCTGGTCGTTCGTCGAACCCTATCTCGAAGAGACGCTTCAGCTTTTGGGCCGGAAAGAACGCGCGCGCTATACGGGGCGTAAGGCTTCCGCTTCGCCTGCCGCCGGGCAGATGAGCAAGCATCTCGCCGAATTGAAGGCGTTCCTCGACGAGGCGTTGTCGTTATAATCGTTTTCTCGCGCCGATACCGCATCAGGCGCCATCAAGGGCCTCCATCATGAGCATCGACATCAAAGTGCCCCCTATGGGCGAGTCCGTCACCGAAGCGACCATTGCGCGCTGGCTGAAGAAAGAAGGCGACGCGGTCGCCCAGGACGAGCCGCTGGTCGAACTCGAAACCGACAAGGTGAGCGTGGAAGTCCCCTCGCCCGCCGCCGGCGTTCTGGAAGAAATTCGCGTCGCCAAAGGCGGCACGGTAGGCGTCGGCGCCGTGCTGGGCGCGGTGAAGGAAGGCGCTAAAGGCGCGGCCGTCCCTGCCGCGAGCGCGGCTCCCAAAACGACTCCCGCTGCCGTCAAAGCCGAAGCGCCAAAGGCCGCTGCTGCCGTGCTGCCGCCTCCGCCGTCCGTGCGCCGCATCGCCGAAGAGAACAAGCTTGATGCGGGCGCTATTTCCGGCACCGGCAAACATAGCCAAGTGACCAAGGGCGACGCACTCGCCGCTTTGGAAACCCGCAAAGCACCCGCGTCCACCCCCATTGCCGCTGCTCCTCGCGCGCCGCATGAACGCGAAGAACGCGTGCCGATGTCACGCCTGCGCAAGACCATCGCGCTGCGCCTGAAGGAAAGCCAAAACACCGCCGCCCAGCTCACCACCTTCAACGAAATCGACATGTCGAAGGTGATGGCGCTGCGCGCCGCCTATAAAGATTTGTTCGAGAAGAAGCATGCGGTGAAGCTCGGGTTCATGGGCTTCTTCGTGAAGGCCTGCATCGCGGCGCTGAAAGAACTTCCCGCCGTGAACGCCGAGATCGACGGCGACGACATCGTCTACAAAAATTATTTCGACATCGGCATCGCGGTTTCGACCGAGCGCGGACTTGTGGTGCCGGTGCTGCGCAATGCCGACGCGCTTTCCATCGCCCAAATCGAGGGCCAGATCGGCGAGTTCGCAACCCGCGCCCGCGACAACAAGCTTAAGCTCGAAGAGCTTCTGGGCGGCACGTTCTCCATCACCAATGGCGGCGTGTTCGGTTCTCTAATGTCGACCCCTATCCTGAACTCGCCGCAGTCCGGTATTCTCGGCATGCACAAGATCCAGAATCGTCCCGTGGCGATCGGCGACAAGATCGAGATTCGTCCGATGATGTATCTGGCGCTTTCCTACGATCACCGGCTGGTGGATGGGCGCGAAGCCGTTACCTTTCTCGTGCGCGTGAAGGACAATCTGGAAGACCCGCAGCGCATGTTGCTGGACCTTTAAGCCATGGCGGATAGCTTCGACGTCGTCGTCATCGGGGGCGGACCCGGCGGATATAACTGCGCCATTCGCTTAGGCCAGCTTGGTCTGAAAGCCGCCTGCGTAGACAAGCGCGGCGCATTCGGCGGCACCTGCCTCAATGTCGGCTGCATTCCTTCTAAATCCCTTTTGCACGCAAGTGATCTTTACGAACTCGCCAAGCACGATTTCGAAGGCTACGGCATCAAGACGGGCGGCGTGAGCATCGATCTTCCCGCCATGATGGCGCAGAAGGACAAGGTCGTCGGCGAACTGACGCGCGGCGTCGAGTTTCTGTTCAAGAAGAACAAAGTCGAAGGCATCGTCGGCGCCGCCAAGATCACCGCGCCCGGCCAGGTGAGCGTCACAGGTAAGGACGGCGTTCGCACGCTTTCGGCCAAGCACATCGTCATCGCGACAGGATCGGACGTTATGCCGCTTCCCGGCATCGCCATCGACGAAAAAGAGATCGTCTCCTCGACCGGCGCGTTGACGCTTGGCGCCGTGCCGAAGCGGCTTCTCGTGGTTGGCGGCGGCGTGATCGGCCTCGAACTGGGCTCGGTGTGGCGGCGCCTGGGCGCGCAGGTCACGGTCGTCGAATTCCTCGACCGCATCGTGCCGGGCATCGATTCCGAAGTGGCCAAGCAATTCCAGCGGCTTTTGGAAAAACAAGGTATTGCATTCAGGCTCTCGACGCGCGTGACCAGCGTAGAAAAGAAGAACGGTGTATTGGTCGCCGCGCTCGAGCCGGCTGCCGGCGGCGCCAAAGAAAGCTTCGAGGCGGACGTCGTACTTGTCGCCATCGGACGGCGGGCGTTCACGGACGGATTGGGGCTGGATGAAGTCGGCGTGAAACGCGACGCGCGAGGCCGCGTCGCGACGGACGCGCATTTTGCAACCAGTGTGAAGAATATCTGGGCCATCGGCGACGTGCGCGAGGGCGCGATGCTGGCGCATAAAGCGGAAGACGAAGCCGTGGCCTGCGCCGAAACCATTGCGGGCCGCGCCGGGCATGTGAACTACAACGCCATCCCTTCCGTCATCTACACCTATCCGGAAGTCGCGGTGGTCGGAAAAACCGAAGAAGACCTGAAAGCGGCAGGCATTGCTTACAAGGCCGGCAAGTTTCCCTTCTCCGCCAATGCGCGCGCCAAATCGACCCATTCCACCGAAGGTTTCGTGAAGGTTCTGGCCGACCCCAAGACCGACCGCATTCTTGGGGTGCATATGATCGGGCCGGATGTCGGCAACATGATCGGCGAGGCGTCGCTCGCTATCGAGTTCTCGGCTTCATCGGAAGATCTGGCGCGTACCTGCCATGCGCACCCCACGCTCACCGAAGCGCTGCGCCAAGCGGCGATGGCCGTCGAAGGCTGGACGATGCAGATTTAAGTTGCGGAAAGTCGCTGCTCACGGATCCAAAGCAGAAACACCGCCCGACAAACATTAGAATTATTTCAGCATCATCCGGCCATGGGCACAGCCCCGCCCCACCTAGAGCAGTCCTTTGATTGTTTCAGGGGATGTCAGTTTCGAGGGCCTAGTTTTTGGTCAGGGTGTTTGAGGTTGTGTCGCTCGTCCGTGGCGACCCCGAAACAGAATCCCCTACCATCGCTAACTGAATAGCCGCTAGCAGCCGGTCCAAGTCATAGGGCTTCTTGAAAACGCGACCGGCGCGCGTTGCTAGGTCAGCGCAGGGTGTCGCCAAACCACCAGTTCCGAATATTACTGAGAGATCGGGACGCTCGCGTGCGATCCATCGGCCTAAATCAAAGCCATCCACCGATCCCGGCAATCCTAGGTCTGTAAATACGCAACCGATTTCCGGGTGCATCTTCACGTAGATCATGGCGGTTGCCGCGTCCGGTGCGGTGAGCGCATCTATGCCGTGCTCACGCATCCAGCAGTACAGCATCAAAGCGACTTGTGGTTCGTCTTCCACCAATAAGACGCGGCGGTTTTGAGCACTATGAAGTACCCTGGTAGTCCCGATGTCTGCTTGCACGCATGCCCCCAGCGGATGCCCCCACCCTCGAGGAAGGTGTTACTGTGGGACGGCGAACGTTTCTAAATAATAAAGAGCGGGTTCCATCCGAACCGGGGCAACGCTTTCTGAGTGCATTATGTATAGTTGGAGGCAGACCTCGGACGTATCCGATGGCTAAAAATTGAATTCGCAACGAGTTTTTGACCGCGCCAGAGTTCTGTCTGGTAGCCGTTTTGCGTTGCGGCTCGCTGAAGCGCTGCCGCATCATTCTCGGCCTCGAAGTTAGCCGCTCGACCCACCTGGCCGTAGGTGTTTATGAAATAGAGGCGATACATGGCGGTCACTCACAGCGTCAAGAAACGCCACACCGTAAACACTGTGGGCGGCCTATTGAAGCGCTAATCCCGTTCCATAGTGGTGCGCGATACGAAAACGTACCAATTATGGTTCCTTTGGGACGGAGTTTCCCCTCCAACGGAAACCTTCTTTTAGGATTGAATTAAGCCACAACCCCAATCATGTGCGGTGTCCGTGCCCTGAAAGAAGCTCCACGCCTTGCCGTTCAAACGGTAGTGGGCTTCTTTCAGTTTAATCCGTGTCTTGCTTAACGGCTCGCCTGCGGGACCGAGGCGTAGACAGGTTCACCGGATTCCTGTCTGATCAATTGGTGCGCTCATTCTGCGCGAGCGCTCACGGAAAGCGTGTCGTGCTTAAGGGCTACCGGCACATATACAGTTGTTACGCGCTCGCGGCGATGCTGATCGGCGCAGCAATAGCATTTATCATACTCCTCAGTGGCTATTGAGCTAACATGTCTGACACACTCGAACATACAGCCTATCTTCAGCAAGCCGAGCGCCGCGTGCGTGAGTACGCTGCGAGAATTACCGAGCTTGAAGAGTTGCTAGCGGAAGCGGTAAGCGGCGGCCATGATGGAGTAGCAGCCGCTGCCAGCGCGTTACTCTCCAGCCTCAAAGAAACTCACGCACACGCCATCGAACATCTAGAACAGGAACGCGGAAAAGGCGGCGCTAATTGACCGTATCGCCTGGTCAGCAGCGCATCCGTGCGCTGGAAAGCTACCAAATCCCCACCGTCCGGAAATTTCGCCCGCAGTTCAGTGACAGTGCGCCCCTCAACTATTCGGCGCAGCGGAAACGTGACGATCGGCCATTAAGCCCGCCGGGTTCCGCTCTGCCACTGTGGCCGTTGCGAAGTTCGGCGCTGCGCGGTCAAACAGTGAAGGCCTCAATGTGTCAAGGCGATCACTCATGAAATTGTGCCAGATTTGCGCTGGCAGCGATCCTCCGGTGACGCCTTTCATGGGAGAGAAATCGTCGTTTCCTACCCAAACGCCAGCAACGAGATTTTCGGAATAGCCGATAAACCACGCGTCTCGATAAGCTGAAGTTGTTCCGGTTTTTCCCGAAACTCTGTGACCCTCTAAGACGGCGCGGTGTCCCGTACCGTAGGCCACAGCCCCGTATAGCATCCTGTCCATATCCATCGCGAGCTTCGGCGCCACCACGCGTTCGGCGGCCCCCGGCGAGCGTTTGTACACCGTGGTCCCCGACGCCGTGCGCACTTCCAGAACGGAATAGGGTTTTGCCGCGAGTCCCCCAGAGGCAAAAACTGCGTATGCCGAGGTCAGTTCGAGCGGCGTCAGCTCCGATGTTCCCAGCGCGAGCGACGCATGGGCACGAAGTGACGACTCAATCCCAAAACGCCGCGCTGTCCTAATGACATTGGAAATGCCGACGTAACGGAGGAGGCGCACCGCCACCGTATTAATTGAATCGGCGAGCCCGACCGCCATGGTGACATCACCCCTGTAACCCAAACCGTAATTGTGAGGTCGGTAGCCGTTAATGTTGATGGGCCCGTCATAAAGTTGGCGGTAAGGGCGATAGCCTGCCTCTAATGCCGCCATATAGACCAGTGGTTTGAATGCGGATCCCGGCTGACGGCGCGCTTGTGTTGCGCGGTTGAACTGACTTTCATGATAATCGCGTCCCCCTATGAGCGCGCGTATGGCGCCATCAGGGGCCATTGCCACGATCGCCAATTGACTCGCGTTAGCGCCTTTCGCGGCTTCGTCCACGAGAACGGTTGCGGTCTTCGAAACCGCGTTCTGCAATTTTGGATCAAGCGTTGTCACAACCACCAGATCGCCGCGAGCATCGAGAGAAACGGCCCGTGTCTCGGTTGCCACCATATCGAACACGTAGCCATACGCATCCTCATGAAGCGCGCTCGGCGTCAGCGTTGCTGGATGCGAGACCGCATACTCTTGCTGCGCGGCGCTGATAGCGCCTGTTTCCATCATCGCCGCCAATACGAGTTTGGCGCGCTTCTGCGCAGCTTCTAAGTTACTCCTCGGAGAGTAGGTTGAAGGGGCCCGCGTCAGTCCCGCGAGCATTGCGGCTTCTGCGAGAGAAACGTTGCGCGCCGACTTGCCGAAATATAGTCGTGCCGCCGCGTCTACGCCGTAAGTGCCGGAGCCAAGATAAATACGGTTGAGATACAAGGTCAGAAGTTCGTCTTTTGAAAGCTTGCGCTCTAGCCCCCACGCATAACCGAACTCGCGGAATTTCCGCCCCAACGTGCGTTCACCGGTGAGGGCGAGAATTTTCGCCGTCTGCTGGCTGATGGTCGATCCACCGGCGACAATCCTACCCGCTTTGATATTCGCGATGGTCGCGCGCACCATGCCCATAATGTCGACTCCGGGATGCGAATAAAACCGCCGGTCCTCGGCCGCGAGAAACGCCGCGGGCAGGTAGGGGGGGAGTTCACGCAATTGCACGCGGTCGCCAACACGGGCGCCGCTGTGTCCTAGAACTTGTCCGGTCTCGGTGAGAAATGTATATGAGGCAGGCCTATTCAGTGCGTAGAGATCTACGTCGCCCAGCAATTTCGGTGCGGCGGTATAGGCGACAAGAATTAGTAACAGCAGGGGAGCAATAAGGATGAAGCCTAGCCTCGCTCACATCCTCGTTCATTCCCCGCACTTTGGCACCTCTACAACGCGCGAGTTCCTATTCGTATTCCGAGCGATCCCAACAATTTTGATTTGCCGTTGAAGGAGACAAAACTGTAACCTTCCTGGAGCGCGCGCGTTGATCCGAGTGGAGATCAGGCTAATTCTCAACCGGTAAATCAAAGTGAATCACGGGAACCTCTCCGCTCTTCTCACGAGCTCCAAGACCCTCCGCAGCGCGCTTTACTGGGCTGGATTGGTGTTTGTCCTCTCCATTGCGATGTCCGTTATCGCCATCGAAATGGCTATCTTGACAGGAGCCTGCCCCCTGCTCGGCCTCGGGCCCTGTCAAGCGAGCTTTCAGATCTCGTAACTGGATCATGCAGCGTATGGATTGCCGAGCGCCTTATAAATCCGAACGCAATGGTGAGTAGTGGTACGCCGACTCCGCTTGCCTTCGCGTTGATTAACGTACGTTGCGTAGACGGCGATCATCTATTGATGCGGTCGCCATCGCCTTATTAGTGAGACTGAAATCTGCGTGAGATTTATCATCCAGGAAATTCCACCGGACAGGCTACTGGCCGCGCACCTGGCACGCGCATTCCACGCTCACCGAGGCGCTGCGCCAAGCGGCGATGGCCGTCGAAGGCTGGACGATGCAAATGTGAGTTGCGGAAAGCGCCACCTGAGTCAGACCAAAAACAGGCGGCCCGCAACGAAGATCAGCACAATGCCGAGCACAACCCGCAAAATTCCATCGTAAATGCGCGGGGCGATAGCGCTTCCCACCACGATTCCCGGCAGCGACCCGACGGCAAGCGACGCAAAGAGATGCCAGTCGACAGAACCGATGGACCAATGACCCAACCCTGCGATCAACGTGAGCGGAACAGCATGGGCGATGTCGGACCCGACGATGCGGGCCATCGGCATTTTGGGATAGAGGAAAACCAGCGCGGTGACGCCGATGGCGCCCGCCCCAACGGATGTGAACGTCACGAGGAAGCCAACCACCGCTCCGAGAGCAATGGTAAGCATGCGCACGCGTTTCGGCGGCAGCGCGGACATGCGATGACCGTGTGCGTCTAAAAACCAGCTTTGAAAGAACAGTGCGAAAGCCGTGAAAAACAGGGCGATGCCGAGGCCAAGCGTGATGATCTTGCTGACCTCAGGACTGTCGGCGCCGAGTTGATAAAGTAAGGCCAAGGCCACGAGGGTGGCGGGAATGCTGCCCGCCGCAAGTCGGCGCACGACACGCCAATCCACCGAACCCGAAAGATTATGGACAAGCGTGCCGCCGGTTTTGGTGACGGACGCGAAGAGCAAGTCCGTCCCGACGGCGGTCGAGGGATGAAATCCGAAGAGCAGCACCAGAAGTGGCGTCATCAGCGACCCGCCGCCGACGCCGGTTAACCCGACAAGGACGCCGACGATGAAGCCTGAGATCGAATAGTTAAAGTCGATGGTTTGGAAAAATTCCATGAGGCGGGATGTAGATGGTGTCCGGAAGAAGTGGGACTTTATCCTACCGAATGGCCGGTGAGGAGATGTTTGATTGCGGCACGCCCTATGGACTAGCCGCGTTTCACCTACTAAGGCTCGACTAAAATGTCGTCAGCTGAAGCCATCTGCACGGGTGCATTCGCGGGTACAACGTTGGCGGCAACCCAGCGACGAACATCGGAAGTGCTTTGGCGTTCGACCCAGGCAAGCTCGTTTCGTTCCAATCGCGAATGTCGCGAGTGACGCTGTCGAGAATGTAATCGCCGCCATCTGTTACCACGATGAGGACCGTATGTAAGGCGCCGTCAGGCAGATAAGCCGTTGCCAAGCGAAGAAGGTTGGTGGAAACGCCGTCGTCGATGAGAATTTTGCGCTTCATCAGCGCGTAGTCCTCGCAATCGCCGATGCCGTCCGAAGGAATCGTCCAGTGTTCGCGAATGTCGTAGTGATTATCATCGGATTCCCACACAGGCGTATCGTTGACGTTCGCGTTCACCGCAGAAAGCATTTCCTTTAAACGTGAGTGAGTGGAATCACGCTCGGCATGTCGTTGTGGTTCTCGCATTGGTCGGGAAAGCGCAGGCAAAAGCTTACAGACCCTGGCCGCGGTAGGAGGGCTATTTTTTATAGAAGTCGCGATACCAAGCGACGAAACGTTTCATGCCTTCTTCCACAGGAGTGGAAGGCGCGTAGCCCAGCATGGTTTTCGTTTCCATTGTATCGGCTTGCGTAGAGGTGACATCGCCCGGCTGCATGGGAAGGAATTTGATCTTCGCCTTCTTGCCGAGCTCTTTCTCCAGAACCGAGATGTAATGCATCAACTCGACGCGCCGGGAATTTCCCAGGTTGAAAATCCGGTACGGCGCGACGCCGCTGGAGCCGGGATTCGGATGCTTGGCATCCCATTTGGCGTCCGGTGCAGCCACAGTATTGGAAGCCGCGATGACTCCGGTGACGATATCGTCGACATAGGTGAAGTCCCGGCTCATTTGCCCCTGGCCGTACACTTCGATTTCCCGGTCCGCGAGAATGCCGTCGGTGAACTTGAAAAACGCCATGTCCGGCCGGCCCCAGGGTCCATAGACAGTAAAGAACCGCAAACCTGTGACGGGCAACTTAAAGAGATGGGCATAGGAATGCGCCATCGCTTCGTTCGCTTTCTTCGTCGCCGCATAAATGGACAAGGGATGATCGGCGCCGCGCGAAACCGAATACGGCATGTCTTCATTTGCGCCATATATTGAGCTGGTGGAAGCGAACACCAGATGTTCAACACCGTGGTGACGGGCTCCCTCCAGAATCGAAAGGAAGCCGACAACGTTCGAGTTCACATAGATTTCAGGATGTTCGAGGCTATAGCGGACACCCGGCTGAGCTGCCAAATGAATGACGCGGGCGGGTTTTGTCTCGGCAAACATCTGCGCCATTCCATCGCGATCCGCGAGATCAAGCGTGAAATGGCGATAGGTATTATGACGGCGCAGGAGCTCCAGCCGTGCTTCCTTTAGCCTCACGTCGTAATAGGTATTCATATTGTCGAGGCCAACGACCTCTATCCCGCTTTCGAGCAGGCTTTTGGCGGTATGAAACCCAATAAAGCCCGCGGAGCCTGTGACGAGAACGCGCATGAATACCTTGCAGGAGGCAACCGGCGGACCTTAAACGGAAAGAGACGCTCGGTGTAGGGCCTAAGTCTCAGCGCTCGGAAAACGAGTTCCTAACTCTTCTCCTAGCCTTCATCCACAATGGGAAGCGAAATCGTTTTGCGCTTCGCTTGCAAAGCAGTGAGTGTTGCAAGGTTTTTACGCAAATCGTTCATGAGGCTTCGTCGTTGCCGACCGATCTCTTCGATAGGATTTGTGTCAGGTTTAGGAACCAGCCCTTCTAAGAGCATATGTTCGAGACAATGGAACGCCTCCAGCTTTCCTTCTAAGGCCTGCGCTTCTTCGTCGCTAAGTTCTCTAAGTGATCTATTTCTCGACACGCCGGCCATAATATCCGCGATCCTGTCAGACGTTGACATCAGCTCGGGTTCGGTATGCTTGTCCATATGTCCAATCCTCAGGGCGATATGGTCTTCGCCATATTTTTTTCTGACGTGTTCCTTCTCTTCATCGCTGAGAGCACGCGCCAGGCTCAACTGAACTTTCATCTGAACTTCTATCAAGTAAATATGTTCAGCCGCCTCGACTCGACGCAGGCGCCACATGTCGCCCAGGATTTGATTCACCAGGATCCCTTCGGTGGGACCTTGAGGGTCGAATTCATCGTCTAAGGATAAGAGAAGCTTGGCGTAGTCCATTCGATCCTCGCCGGGGAGGACGCGTGCAGTTGCATATACTCCTGAGCTAACTGCATTGAACCGGCTCAATGCTTTCCCGCGAGCCGTTTTTGGTCCCGTGCTCTTTTGTGCATTGCGTCGGTTAGTGGCAATCTTTCGCTCCGAGGCCATACGCACCTCTTCCCATGCCGAATCTACGGATCTCTTTAGATAAGAGATGATTTGTATTCGGACAAGAGTCGCTCTCGAACCGTAACTGGCAGAACGCGGCTTAGGGTGCGCGTGGTATCGCGTGCCCTCAAATTGGGAGTGCCTCATGCGTTGGAAATAGACGCTTCAATGGGGTTCAACGAGGCCGTTCCTGTTTCTTTCCACATTTTTTCAGCAACAAGAAGCGGGTCTATGCCTTGTTCTTGCCACCACTGGCGTTCGGGTCCTGACCGGTGGAGTGCATCATGATGCACGCTACACAGTGGAACGGTGAATTCGTCCGAAACCTTAAGGGAAAGCCCTCTTTTCTGAGCAAACGTCAAATGATGCGCGTGAGAAGGTTGTCTGCCACAGATGAGGCAAGGCTGCGCACGAACAAATTTCAGGTGATCTTCGTCTCGCATCCGGCGTTCGATGCCTATCGGGAGGCTGCTCTTATCAATGCGGGGACCGGGCGCAATTTTCGAGGGCCTGAGCGGCCGCAACGGAGCCTTGATTATAACACCGCATCCTGTTGAAGGGGCGGGGGGCGGCGGTTCAGCATTCGTGTTCGCAAGCTGTTCCAAGATATCGGCATAGTGGATGCCCCTCGCCGTTTTTAAATCTGGCGCTTCGCTGCGCAGCCGCGCGATTTCCTTACGATTGCCATGAAGAAGCTTTTCTTTTTCTTCCGAGCCATCGGCCTTTTCGAGCATCTGACGCAGTCCAGAACAAAAGGCCTCCGGCGAGAGATCGCAGATCACAGGGTCCCCTTTGTTATCTGAGATCATGAACCGGATGAGAACAGGCTTCTTGCCGGTCACACCATGCTGTTCCTTGTCATAAAGGCAGAGGCCAAAGCGATTGCCGAATGTTGCAAGAGCGCGCTTGGTCGCGTCGGTTTCGGCGGCCTTCAACGCGCGTTCGTGTGCGTCTCCCACGTTGCGTGCGGTGGCGGATCCAAACCCTGTCCCTTCCCGAACGATATACCGATCGCCCGCCCGAACGCGGATACGAACACGGGCGAGATAGCCGCAGGCCGCGATCTCCCCTCTACTCCGTTCAAACGTTTGTTCAAAATGAGTCATTTCCCGGTCCCATCCGGCAAAGCCAAAAATGGCGTTGGCTTCGGCAATGGCGAACCAACCTTCGAGGTAGTCGATCGATCTGCCGTCAATTTCACGCGTCTGAACGTGACGTCGATCAAGTTTTCGGGTGAGAGATCGCAATTGATTACGAGAAAAGCCGCTCATTTGGTGCGTACCGCAATATGGGGTTCGCCAAGGGTTAGTGCGGCACCCGTAACGACGACGCCCCGTTTAAGAGCACCCGTTAAACCTGCCCGGTCCAAACGGGCGGGCTGCGGGATGAAGAATTCGCCGGGAATGGTCTGCTCATCGGACACTTCAAGACGGGACTGACCCGTCCTTAAGGAGGCTGAGAAGTCAGGTGCCTGGAGCCGATCAAGCTGGGCGCTGGTCATTGCCCAGCACGCCAAAGCCCGCTTCTTTTCGACCCGCGTTTTGAACCGGCTGAGGCGCTCCCCCATTTCCTCAAGGCGGGCTTTAAGGGCCCCGATCAAAACCTCGTCTTCAAGCGAGGATCGGATAACTTCCTCAATGAGTTGGGGAAGGTCACTGATCCCCTCGAGCGTGTCTCGAAGGGTTTCGTCGTCGATCTCGCCATATTGGGCTTTGAGCTGATCTGCGAGAATCAGGTAGTTAGAAAGCTCGTTTTTTAGGACTTCCGTGCGCAGCATGGTTTTTCACCCCATACATGGTACAAAATATCAGTTAGTGGTACATTGTACCATACATGAAGCGGCTGAGTCAACACGATGATGCGCCCGGCCCAACTTCGAATGGCGCGGGCAGGTTTGAATTGGACCGTCAGGGAGTTGGCCGAGCGGGCACGCGCAAACAAAAACACAATTTCTAGATACGAAGCAGGCAAAGAGATTTTGTCTGGAACGCTAGAACAGCTTGAGCGTGTCTTGATGGAAGAAGGTGTGGTTTTTATCGGCGAAGACGCCGAATCGGGTCCCGGGGTGCGACTACCAAAGCCGGCAACGACGAGAAAACCGGCACAAGATCGCAACCGGAAAACATCTCAATCAAAACCCAAATAAGTCCGTAAGAAGCGCTCAACGGATCCGTAAAGTGCGTAACGCGCTGCTGGCATGGCCGCCATATGCGCTGCAATACGCCCCCGCGTGTTCAGCTACGTCAAGCAAAACTAAGAACTGGTCCTCGACAAGGCCATTTGCCGTCCGCGATGCTGGTTACAATGAAGACAAGCTGCAGCGAGGTTTTTCACGCTGTCTTTTCCGCCATCCATCTTGGCTTTCTTGTGCTCAATCGTGGCTCGTGTCTCGCCTTTTGGGGAAAACGGTCGGCGGCAATAAATGCACTTACCGTCCTGCGCCTTGATCAAACGATCAAGAACACGGTGTTTATAGCGATTGTTCAATTTGCCCCGGCCTTATCCGAAACGTTACGGTGATTAAGGCAACCATTCGCAAGCCGTCCCATCGCCATCACGATCCAGATCGTGCGGATCGCCCGGTTTATGCTCATCGTAAAATGCCTGGGCTTCGGTCTGTGTGGTGAAATCGGCGCAATCTCTGTCGCGCTCCATAGCAGACGCAAAATTGCCGCCGTGAAACACGGGATAGGAAACCGCTATTCCCATCACTATTCCAAGCCACGCCAGAATGTTTCGGATGTCGCCCCGCATGTTGGGATCGTCGGGTCACAATTCTTAGCTGCCAGTTAAATTTCACGGTGGCATTTTATAGGCTTGGCAATGCGCAAGATTCTGACGGTTTTATTCGCGTTTATCGCTGCGACTTCTGCCGATGGCACCACACTGACACCGTGTTTCACGCCTGGCAGTGATTGCACGGCTCTGACCGTCCGGATTTTGAACGGCGCGAAAACGGAGCTGTTGAAGCCAGTTTCGCTTATCTAGTTCAAAGCCTCTCCATCCTGCGGCTTGTGCCGGCGCAGCGCCTCAACTGCAGCGGTAATCCGTAGCCAAGTGCGACACCCTTCGGGATCCCCGCGTTCCAACAACGCATCTGCCCGACGGGCCGCCACGAGATCGGCATCGTCCGGGTATTCCTTGATAAGGATCGAGGCTGTTCGCCAGATGTCGATTTCGTCCATGGGGGATCGAAAATTAACCCGTAACGAAGGAAACGAGTTCAGGCCGAAGTTTCTGAGCAGTTGGGAATCAATCGAACATCCCCAGGAGATCACCCAACACTTCCGCCGCCCTTACTCTATCGTTCGTCTCTAGCATCCACTTTAGGGTAACCCCGCGGTCTTTCCCGCGGCCAGAACGTCTTTCCGTTTTTGAAAACCGCTTCACCACTTTCCATGCGTCTGGGGGCCATTCCTCAGGCGATCTTGGTTCCCCGTCCTTGCCATACAGTGGACTTGGGTCTGCATTCACGATTTCCATAAGCGCGGCGATTACAGCACCTCTGGTAGCGCCCTCTCTGGCTCGCCGATTTCGTAAGCGCCGTTCGATCTCCATAGCGATCTCGGGCTTCTTGAGATTTTCGCAGGCAATCGATCGCGCGGTGCGGGGGCTATAGCCAGCGCGAATGGCGGCCTTGGCCCCGCTGAGGCCCTCTACATAGCCATCGACAAAAAGCCGCTGTTTGGCGGTCAGCATGGTAAGCACGTCCTAGTTGTTCCTGTCCACGTACCGGAGTATATTAACTCATTGGTTCAATTAGAGAAATATATCATACACTTAGCTGAAATGTAAGGTTTTGTAAGGTTCTGACGCCAAGGTTTCGTTTGTGTGGAAACGAAGCCAAATTTGACTTGTAGGAAAGGCGCTTAGGATCAGGGGACCGTCAGCGCCACTCGAAAGCCGCTATCATTGCTGCGGTTATCGTGATCGTCGGGAATACGATAGGCGGATCGGATGCTGCGTGGATGGCTGGCCCAGGAGCCGCCGCGTTCGGAATGTTTGGAACAATCCCCCGCCATCATGGCGGAGCCGTCGGAAGGCGCGCCCTTGTAGTTCTCGTTCCAGCAATCCTCCACCCACTGCCACATGTTCCCCATCATGTCATAGAGGCCGAATGCATTCGGTTTGAACGCGCCGGACGGCGACGTGTAGGCGTACCCATCATTGCATTCGAAATCATACGGCGATTCATGCGCCATACTTCCAGCATGCACCGCCGACGCGTCGGCGACATTCGCAGACACGCAGGTTTCCGCGACGCTGTCGCCCCAATACCGCAGCGTTGCCGTGCCGGCGCGCGCCGCGTACTCCCATTCTGCGTCACTCGCCAAGCGATAGGGCCGCCCCGTCTTCTTCGCCAGCCACGCGGTATAGGCCTTGGAATCGTCCCAACTCACGCAGGTCACCGGATCGCTGTCGGTTTGCGTAAATCCGGGACGGCGCCAATCGAGACCCAACACGCGGCGCAATTGAATTCCCAGCATGTCGCAACGGCCCAAGACGTCGTAGCCGGTTTCCGCGACGAAGGCGGCGAACTCGGCGCGCGTTACATCGTATTTTCCGAGCGCAAACGCATACGCGATTTTCACCTCGCGGCGCGGCGTCGACCAGCCTCGGCGCGCCGGAGGCAGTCGTTCGCCCTCTTCTTCGCCGTCCTTGGCGCCTATCACGAAAGCACCGGGTGCGATGCTCACCATGACGGGACAGGCGCTGCAGTCGCGAAATTCGGATGCGGCATTTGCTCCGCTTGCCGATAGACTCACCAGCGCAAAGCCGAATGCAATGGCCCGAACGACAGGGCCGACGATCATGCGAAAGAAGCGCCCGTCAGGGCTTCTTGCCGGTGAGACGTGAAACATCGCGATGAGGTTCTCCGCAGGCGAAATCTTCCAATTCGACTTCAGGATGCGCGTCGAAGACGAGGCGCGCCGTCCAGGGAGACGTGAAGTTCTCCAAATCCTCGACGGTGATTCTGTCTTCGAGCTGCGCTGTTCCCGTTTTCCGCAGACGCTCGGTGACATGAAGCTTCTCGCCGTGCGGCAGGCCGGAATCGTCGAGCCATGTCTTGTTGTTGAAATTGACGCTGTCGATGACGAGCGTGTCACCCTCCCAGCGCCCGATCTGATCGCCCATATAGGAAAGGACCGCCTCGTCTTCCGGTATGTGCGTCAGCCCGAAAACGATGCGGCGATAGACATGATTGTATTCGAAGAGAAGAGTGACCTGGCCTTTGGTCTGAACGATCTTGAAGGGATAAGGTGAAATCGCCACGCGCGGTACGCCAGGGGCGGCGCAGACGCTCACGGCATAATCCTCAACGCTTCCATTCTTCAATCCGGCCTGATTTTTCTCGTAGCGCGCCTTGCCTGCTTCCGTGAACGGAATGGCGCCTTTCTCCGGCACCAGACGCGAACTGTAAGAAGCGATCCACCACGTGCCCGAAATATCCGGTTCCGCGGCTACGGCATCTGACACCGCTAAAAGAAGAGCAGGCAGAAAAACGACAGAACGAAGTGTCATTGCGTTCATCGCGCCACCGGATCGTCGGTGCCGCCGCGCGGCGAAATGCCGGTGAACGGCGTGCCGTTCACGTCTTTCAACGCGAGAAGCGATCCCTCCAAAGAGCCATCGCGTGTCGGATGTAGCGTCAACGTGACCGTATCGCCGGGCTTGATCGTGTTGCGCTTCCAGCCCGCCTTCAGCAACGCGGCCGTAGATCCGCCCTCGACGCTCCAGGTTTTTGTGTCATCACCCGTAGGAACCAGGACGTGAATCCAGCAATGCGGATTGGTGAACTGAAACTCCTTCACCGTGCCCCCTTTCCAGCACAGTGGGATCCGAAGCTTGGAATTCACGTGACTTGAAGTCGCGG
>JADMIO010852347.1_pt1 | contig 46882 bp, 50 predicted proteins | sample 8958161 | NCBI WGS metagenome assembly JADMIO01 (sample SAMN16585339, study PRJNA669376) | soil metagenome | isolation source: Crop rotation soil | place: USA: Cullars Rotation, Alabama | collected 2011
CGCGACAACTTGTCCACGTGGAATTCTAAGCTTAGGATCCCAATGTGCTGGAAAGATACCGGTGTCATGCCCGGACTGCCCAATGTAGGCGTCTTATTTCAGCGGGTCAAAGATGTGCTCTACAAAGTGGCTGATGGTACTGTACAGCTTGGAATCACCGGCTATGATGTTGTCAGCGAATATCCCAGTGATAATGTTGTTGTTATTCATAACGCCCTCGGCTACGGTCATTGTAAATTGATCGTTGCCGTTCCTGAGGCATGGATTGATGTGGACAGCATTTCAGATCTGGTCGACGTGGCACTGGATTTCCGCGAACGCTATCAACGAAATATCCGGGTTGCCACCACCTATACCAGCCTGACTCGACGCTTTCTCCATGCCCAGGGAATTCATCATTTTACACTGGTGAAAGCCGAAGGGGCGATTGAAGCTGCGCCTACCACCGGATATGCCGATATTGTCGTCGATTTGACCCAGACCGGAACAACCCTGCGAGAAAATCATTTAAGACCGTTGAATGACGGCGTAATTGTCGAAGCACAGGCATGTCTGGTAGGAAATCGGCAGGCGCTGAAAGAAAATCCGGAAGTCTTGACCACCGTGCAGACGATTCTGGAATATATTGATGCCGCGATTCACGGCAAGCGCTATCAGCAACTGGCAATCAACATTTGCGGTACCGATGCTGAATCGATTGCCCACAAAGTCGCGCAGCACCCGGTCACACGCGGTTTACAGGGTCCGACCATTGCCCCCATCTACAGCGCTAACGGAGATCGTAATGGCAACGGACAGTGGTATACCGTCACCATCACGATTCGTACCAGTGATCTGTTGCCGGCGGTAGAGTATCTACGTAGTATCGGCGGCACACAGGTCATTGCGACACCGGTGCGCTATGTGTTTATGGAATCCTCGGCAACCTATACAAAACTTTTGGAGCGATTGTCAGAGCTTTAACTGCCTGAATATCGTTCTACTTCATCAAGGACAGTGTCAATGATGCTGCGTTTACCCGGACTCTGTCCTTCTGCGCCCATTTCTATTGCCATTGTTAATCCCAGCAAAGCGATTTCTGGTGGAAATTTCTTCAGGTCAAGCGTCAAAAATGGGCAGCAAAACAGCGCTGATTTGAGATAGGAACGCCAGTTATCCCTGAGTAAACCCTGAACCTTTAGATGCTTTAGAGCGGGGAGTAACACACGCTCAACCTTACTCTGTAAAAACATCTGACGGACAGGATTGATCGTGTAAGTGTGTTCAACTCGCCAGTGCCCGTCACCTTCGACAGTCAGGTTAATCTGTAATTTTTCGCGTTCTTCTGCCGGAAAGTACATCCACATTGCAAAAACATTGTGAAACAGCGGCTTGGTCAGATCCAGCAGTGGGTGGTGTCTGCCCGCAAATGCCGGATCAAAATAGGTGAGGTGGTGTTGCTCGGCGTTGAAAAAGACATTGCCGTTATGAGCATCGCCATGACCAATGATCGAGCATCCCGCCTGGGCGGGGTGAAGTAATTCACTTGCACGTTCAGTAATTGTATCGAGTGTATCTGTGTAATTAACCCCATTAATCGTCCATTGAACAGAAAACAGGTCGCTTGAGCGGTATACCCCATCGGGCAAAATAAATTCCGTATCTTCGCCATAAAACCGATTCATTCTGCCACCTGTCAGCCGGTGATAAAACAGCTGGTGAATCGGCATTGACGCCGCCTGGTCGCCGGTCTGCGATGCAAGGGAGGCGATAAATAACTGATAAAGTTGATCATCAGCCTTATTTTGTGCTTTCGTGAGAGCAGCAAATAATGCCTGATCAGGATTTTGTGCCGTTTCTAACTCCCGGGCAACGTCGAATACAGCGGGTTCAACAATGACCGGATAAATCAAAAGCTGTTGACCGGAATGAGTAGAACTGTACAGCGGCTGGATGACCGGATACCCGGCCTCTGCCAGCAGTTGCGCGTTGTAGTACTCGCTGATTTGAGTATCAGATTCAACATGGGTTTTAAAAAACAGCCGTCGTTCATCAGTGAGTGAAATAAAGCCGTTAAACGAATTCAATGACGTTGCCTGTGGACGTAATTCCAGCGCGATGACTTTCAAATCAGGAAAAGTCTCGTTAACGAATCCGATGAGCAGCTTTTCCGCCGCTGGGCGATCCGCAAATTGCAATTTCTGGATAATTTCCAGTAAGGGCGCAGTCTGCTGCGCCCGGGAGGTTTGATTTTGATCAGTCATTACGACTTATAGCCCCAGAATCTCATTACGTTTGCGGATCGCCAGTGCATGTGATGGAAAACCCTCATAATCCGCCAGTGTCGCGGTAATTCCCTGCAACTGCTGATACCCCTGGCGCGAAAGATAACCGACGCCGCTACGCTTTAAGAAATCATGCACACTGACTGAGGAGAAACTGCGGGCAAAGCCACCGGTTGGCAGAATAGCGTTCAATCCCAGACAGTAATTTGCTGTTGGGATCGGAGTCATCGAACCGAGCAAAATTTCACCCGCATTTTTGATTTGATTGAGGGTAATAAATGGCTCTGCTGTCAGCAGTTCAAGGTGTTCTGGCGCATAATCGTTGACGAACTGCACCGATTGTTCAAGGCTTTCCGTCAGCAGAATACCGCCGTAATTGGAAAGAACGTTTTCCACAAACTTGCGCCGCCATTCCGGGAGTTCTTGAATGTATTCTGGCAGAACTTTGAGCACAGCTTCAGCGACTTTACGGCTGTGTGTAATCAGAATCGCCGCTGAATCGGGTCCGTGTTCAGCTTCGACCAGTAAATCAAGTGCTGCCAGCCGGGGATCAACCGTTTCATCTGTCAGGATGATCGCTTCGCTTGGTCCAGCTGGTAGCCCCACATCGACCACGCCATACAGTACCCGTTTCGCCGCTGAGACGTACCCGCTGCCCGGTCCAATAATTTTGGCAACTTTCGGGATCGTCGCCGTGCCATATCCCAGCGCGGCAACTGCCTGCATTCCACCAACGACATAAACCTCGTCAATACCGCAAATTTCCGCCGCGACCAGCGTGGCAGCATCGGCTTTACCAGAAGGGGTGGGGGGAGAGACGACTACAATACGCGGTACACCGGCAACCTTCGCCGGAGTTGCCAGCATCAACATGACCGAAGGGAAAGCCCCTTTGCCGCGTGGTACATATAAACCAGCACTGGCAACCGGACTGATTTTTTCGCCTGCCATAATGCCGGGTTTTACTTCCGTAAACCACATCGGTTCGGGCATCTGTTCTTCGTGAAAGCGCTGAATGTTATCGTGTGCCGCTTCAATCGCCTCGATGACATCCTGAGATAGCTCTGCCCGTGCCTGCGCGAAATCTCCCGGGGTGGCACGGAGCATGGACGAAGTAAAATCCGGAGCATCGAAGCGGCGAGCATATTCGACGACTGCTTCGTCGCCGCGTGTCCTTACCTGATCAGTCACTTCCTGCGCCAGCGGCAAAAATTCCCGAATATCCTGTTCAGCGCGGCGCATAATACGGGCAATTTGTTCCAGGGTAAGTTGATTTAATTCCAGAAATTGTATTGCAGACTCTGACGATCCCATTATTGATACTCTCTTCCGTGAAAAATGACGCAATCCGATAATGATAACTGAGTAGTGGTGGGGCAACAAAAACGCGATGATCCTCGTCAGGTCATCGCGTTTCGTTCTTGCTGTAAAACAACTAATGCAGCGGCTACGAATGTGGCAATTCGATGACTTGACCGGGATGACCAATAACTCCAGCACGGTGTCGTGAACCATCCCAGCGAATATCCGGAACCAGCATATCACGCTTTGCCATAATCCGATCATGATGCGGTAGTAAATCTTGAAACATCAGGCGGATTTCTTCTTTTGCATTCCCTATGGGTTTATAGCCCAGGTCGATAAGATGCTTGCGATCCGGGTTATAGTAATGTTCTGCCATTTCGGTGCGCGGGTTGTCGTATTGGCTGATGGTGACCTTGAGTCCAATTTCCTGACCGACGGTTTGCACCAGCTCTGCCAGTTCGCCAATGGCATAGGTTTCATCAAATTGATTAAAGACCCGATATTCGCCATGTTCCGGTGGGTTTTCACAGGCAATTGCCAGACACTGCATGGAATCACGCAGGGGTAAAAATCCGCGCTTCTGCTGACCGCCACCAAAGACTGTCAGGGGATGCCCGATTACTGCCTGGCAGCAAAAGCGGTTAATGGCAGTGCCAAAACATTGATCAAAATCGAGCCGGGTACGCAGTCGGACATCATCTTTCATTTCATCAATGCGAGTGCCGAACACAACACCCTGCATGATATCGGTAGATCTTAAGCCCCAGATTTTGCAGGCAAACATCGTGTTATTGGAGTCATGAACTTTGCTCCAGTGGTAAAAGCTGCCTGCCTGCCGCGGAAAGGGCATTTTATCTTTACGCCCGCGAAATTCGACTTCAAAGAAGCCTTCAGGAATATCGACATTAGGGGTGCCGTATTCGCCCATGGTTCCCAGTTTAACCAGATGAGCATCAGGACATGCTTCCTTAATCGCCCACAGCAGATTGAGGTTGCCAATCACATTATTATGCTGAGTGAAGACAGCGTGTTTTTGATCCATCATCGAGTAAGGCGCGGAAGGCATTTCCCCGAGGTGGACAATCGCATCTGGTTGAAAATCTGTCAGGTAACTTTTCAAAAATTCGTAATCCAGCAAGTCACCTTTACGAAAATCGAGCGATTTGCCATAGCTTTCCTGAAAGGCTTTCAGGCGTTCCTCGATACTAAAGACAGGTATAGCACTGTGACTGCCCGTTTCTTCAACCCATGCCCGTCGCAAAAACAGATCATTTCCGGCGACTTCGTGATCGCGGGCAGTTAAGTACTGTGCCAGTGTCCAGCCGAGATAGCCATCAATGCCAGCGATAAAGATTTTCATAAGCACCAGAAAGGATTCTGTCCCAGATATCGGGTTGTGGTCGTCGGTCATAGTCACGACCACAACCCTGAAGTTGAAATTATATTACGAATACATGCGATCAGCCGCAATAGCAGGCTGGAAATTTGCCAGGTACCCCTGAACTGCCAGTAATTCAGCATTCAAGATGCTGCACCCGGCTGCACCACGAATGGTATTATGGGAAAGCGCGGCAAATTTATAGGTTAAAATTGGGCAGGGGCGCAGTCGACCAAGTGATGTTGCCATACCATTTCCGGCATTGCGATCCCGGCGAATTTGTGGACGATCCACCTGCGGCAAATAATACAGCGGTTGCTCTGGAGCAGAAGGGAGCATAGGAACAGGTTCTGGTGCACGGAAATCTTGCCAGAGTTGAATAATTTCTTCGGTACTGGGCACATTTTCCAGTTCAACCGAAATATTCACCAGATGTCCATCAACAACAGGCACACGGGTGCAGGTCGCGCTGACCGTGGTATTTAACCAGTCGATACCTTTTCCGGCAAATGTACCCAGCATTTTGAGCGATTCGGTTTCCATCTTCTGCTCGTCACCGCTTACGTAAGGGATGACATTATCCAGAATATCCAGCGAAGCCACACCAGGATACCCGGCACCACTGGTCGCCTGTGAACTGACCAGCAGTAATTTGCGGATACCGAATTGACGCAACGGAGCAAGTGCCATCACGACAGGCATCACCGTACAGTTGGAATTAGCAACCAGTGCTCCAGTTGACCAGCCACGACGCTGACGTTGATAATCAATCAAGCCGATGTGATCGGCATTTGCTTCCGGCAGCAGTAGAGGTACATCTTCCAGCATTCGATTTGTACCGGCATTGGTACAAACGACATGTCCGGCAGTAGCAAGTTCGATCTCACGGGGATCAGCCGCTTCTTTGGGCAGGGCGGAAAAAACCAGCAGCGAGTCGAGCGATTCATCCAGACCTTTAACACGCAGTCCAGTGACTGAAGCTGGAGGGGTGCCATCCAGCACCCAGTGAACAGCTTCGCCATAAGTTTTACCCGCGCTTCGTTCTGAACCGATGACTTCTGCGACCCGAAACCAGGGATGGTTTTCCAGCAGTTGGATAAAACGTTGCCCGACTGCACCTGTTGCTCCAAGTACGGCTACATCCAGTTTTTGCATGTATCTCGCTGCCTCTCGCTGTTTTTAGACTTATATACCAACGGAATTGGATTTAATGGCGGGATATGATCCCAGCATTTTAACAAATGAAGCGCGTTGTACCAGCCCCGCCAGCGCTGCCTGACACTCACTATCCTGCCAGTGTCCTTCAAAGTCAAGGTAAAAGACAGGTTCCCAGGGGCGGTTGCGGCGCGGACGAGACTCGATTTTAGTGAGATTCAAGCCGCGTGCTGCGAATTCGCCCAGACATTCATACAGTGCCGCCGGGCGGTTACGAGTCGCAAATACAATCGAAGTTTTATTATACTCGCCACGTGGGGGGTCATCGTGCCCTACCACGAAAAAGCGGGTGAAATTGAAAGGAACATCTTCAATTTCTTTCGCCAGTATATCCAGATCATACAATTTTGCCGATAGCTCGCTGGCGATAGCGCCGGTATCAGGTTCCGGGTTTTCTGCGAGTTCTTTGGCTGATCCAGCGGTATCATAATTCGGAATAGCGATGATATTCATGCGCTTCAGATACCGTTCACACTGCGCCAGCGCCTGCGGATGTGAACGGACACGCTTAATATCTGCCATCGTGGAACCGCGTGGTGCCAGTAAACAATGATGAACATGCAGGATAACTTCTGCCTGAATTCGCAAATCAGAATCCATCAGGAATTCATATGCCTGGTTGACCGCGCCCGCCAGCGCATTTTCGACGGGGACAATAGCATAATCCACCTGACGTGACTCAATTGCTTCGAATAGATCACTCAACACGGGGCTGGGGCAGGTTTCCACTGATTCGCCAAAATGCTGACGAATCGCCTGCTCAGAATAAGCTCCGTGTACACCCTGGAATGCAATGACTGGGGACAAAGTTCGTTTCTTCGCTATGCTATGCCGATAAATCGGCGGAAATCGTAACACGAGTATGCGCGAAATTCAAACTCCTTGCGGGTATTTTTTAAAGATGCTATGATTGATTAGTAAGATCTTGATCTTCTAAATTGATTTTAATGGCATATTGCAAACATGCAGGAAACCCGGCGTTATATTCTTGATGTGCTGCGAGAAAGTGGTCATGCTACCGTAGACAGTATTGTCGACGCCCTGCGTGAAAAGCGCGGTAAAGACATTACAGCGGTTACTGTGCGACATCATCTGAACATCCTTCAGCAAGAAGGATTGATTACAGAACCAGAATTACGCCATCGCAGCACCCCCGGACGTCCTCAGCATCTTTATATGCTGACGGATAAAGCCGAGCAGGCTTTCCCCAATAACTATCAAACTTTGATTAGCGGGCTGGTAGCCCAACTCGAAAATCACCTGCCATCCAACGAAATCAATGTGATTTTTGAAGGCGTAGCAGATCACATGGTGGCAAATTTTCAGCTTCCTGACGCACCATTGACTCGACGCATGGATCTGGTGGTTGATTACTTAAATCAGCACGGTTACGATGCTTTCTGGGAGATGAGTGAAGAAGGCGCAATATTACACACACGCAATTGTCCCTATCATCAAATCGCTCATACCACCGATACGCTGTGCTCAATGGATCTGCGATTGATTGTTTCACTGGTCGGGATTGTCCCACGTCGGCTGTCACGGGTATCACAGGGGGATGAAACCTGTGCTTATTTACTTCCGATCAAATAGCTAAACAGCCGATGTCCGAATTTTTACGATCACCGTCTTCTAAATTGACCATCCCTCGAAAAAGGTGCTACAATTAATTTACAGGGTTTAGCAACGAAAATTTCAGGAGAATTTGTAATGGCAGTTATTGAAGTAGATCAACTTCAGGTACGTACCGATCTGGAAACACCTGTGCTTACTGTTACCCCGGCGGCGGTCAACACTATCCGTTCCCTGATGGAACAGCGCCAGATTCCCGATCATGCACTGCGCGTTTTTGTTTCTGGCGGTGGCTGCTCTGGAATGCAATACGGTATGGCATTTGAAGCAAAAGCACAGGATTACGACAGTGTTGTCGAAGTTGATGGTGTACGCCTGCTGGTTGATTCAACCAGCCTCATTTATCTTCAGGGTGCGACTATTGACTTTGTCGATAGCCTGATGGGTGGCGGCTTCCGCATCGATAATCCAAATGCGGTGAGTTCTTGCGGCTGCGGACATTCCTTCAAATCAAAGGACAGTGCCGATGATTCCGACGGCACTGGTTGCAGCACCTGCGGCAGTCACTAGTCGCCCGGTTTGCAATAAACCAGCATGAGATAACGAACAGCCGGGTATGAACCCGGCTGTTTTGTTTTAAAGATAGATCAGTCAGGATGAAAAGGGATACCCAGACCGGCGGGTGGATGATTTCGTAGAAATCTTTGTGCCCGATTACCGACGCTTGCTGGCAAAAATGCCAGTATTCGATCCAGAACACCACCACTGACCAGAATCAGGGTCAGGATCATCATGACCCATGGAATGGCGTTCAAGACCACCGGCGATATATCCGAATTTGAGCGCTGGATGGCTGATGATAACGCCTGTAAGCCTGCAAATAAATATGCCCCAAGGGTTACCCGGAAAGGATGCCAGCCGCCGAAAATCACGATTGCCAGCACAATCCAGCCATCGCCGCGCATTCCTGGCGGATTGGACCAGCCGGGTTTCAGACTAAGCGAATATGCAGCACCTCCGAGACCGACTAGAGCGCCTCCCACCGCCGTATACAGATAACGTAGTCGATTAACCTGGGTTCCACGGGCAAAAGCCGCTGCAGGACGCTCCCCAACAGCGCGATGTGCCAGCCCGGGACGGGTGCGAAACAGCCAGAACCAGATAGCAATAATCAGAAGAAAACTAAAATAAACCAAGATATCCTGGCTAAAAAAGACACGTCCTACAAAGGGAATATCTTTCAATACCGGGATTTCCAGTGGGGTAATTGTGGGTCCAGGCTTGCGGGCGAAATCCTGACCCAGAAATTGCGCCAGATCAGCCGCCAGCAAAGTCAGCACAAAACCTACCGCGACCTGATCCTGCCGCAGAGCAATTGACCCTGCAGCAATCAGCAGCGCGACAACTGCACCCACGATCATTGCCACTAGAATTCCGATCATCACACTGTTTGTGGTCAGCGCAGCGACAAAGCCTGCCAGTGCGGTCAATGCCAGGCTGCCGTCGAGTGATAGATTGATTACGCCAGCCCGTTCGGTAATAGTTTCTCCAAGCGCGGCAATAACCAGTGGAGTCGCATTGGTCACAACACTGTTGAGGATATTGAGCAGTGATTCATCCACGATTGATGATTTCCTGTTTCATTTTTGCGGCTGTTCAAATCGTTCACGAATACCCTGAAAAAATAGCGAAATAAGGACCAGCGTGCCCTGTAAGATACCTGCCAGTGATTGATCAAGCTGAAGAGTAATTTTCAGGCGGGTACTGCCGCTTAAAATAGCGGCAAAGATAAACGCAATGATCGGTACCCTGATTGCCTGCATACTTGCAAGCAGCACAGTTAGTAGCCCTAAAAAGCCAATCCCACCGGAGACCAGTGGACGTAAGTTATTGTAGGTAAACAGTACCCGATATGCACCACCAGTACCAGCCAGTGCACCGCAGATCATCAAGGCGCTCAACATGGTTCGGGTAACAGGAACACCAAGCAGCAGCGCCGAACGCGAATTTTTACCCGTTGCCTTAAGCTGCAACCCCCATCGCGTATAAGTCAACGCGCCTATGACGCCAACAGTGACAGAAAGCACAATCACCAGCATCAATGAACTGACGGCAAAATCGCTGGAAATTGGCGCTAAATGCATAAATTCAGGAAAAGGTGATGTTCCCTGAGCACTGCCACCTTCGGCGGGCAGCCAGGGTCCGCTGATCAGATAGATCGAGAGTAAATTTGCCAGCGCATTCAATGCTGTGCCACCAAAAATCTCATGCACACCCAGGAATGTTTTTAAAATACCAATCAATAACCCCCACGCCATGCCGCCGAGCGCGGCAGCAACAAGCGACAGGATAATTAAAACCGGAGGCGGCAAAGCGGGCGGATGCAGGGCAATCGCGCTGGCGCAAATCGCGCCAATCATAATTTGCCCTTCAACCCCGATATTCCATAATCCAGCGCGAAAGGTAATCACCAGCCCCATGCTTGCCAGCATCAAAGGCAGCCAGAAATTAATTACCCCGGCAAAGGAACGCGCACTCGCAAATGCGCCATCCCAGACCACCGAAAATACTTCGAAAGGATTGTGACCAACCAGCAGAATTAACACGGTAGTTAAGAGCAGGGAAATCAAAACAGGTAAAATACTTAGCCCAAAAGCTACGATGCGGCTTTGCATCAACGATGTCCCCCGGTTTTACCACCAATCAGATAACCCAGTTCCTCAATGGTAGTTGAACTCGGATCAGTCACTTCAAAAGTTTTTCCAGCATAAAAAACAATAATGCGGTCACTATATTCAATAATTTCGTCAAGTTCAGGTGAACTGAATAATAAGGAGGCTCCATTTGCCCGCCGTTCCAGTAATTGTTCCCAGATCCATCGTGCCGAGTCCACATCTAGCCCACGAGTAGGCTGTTCCAGTACTAGTGCGACCGGCTGTTCGGGTAGCAGACCCATCAACATACGCTGCTGATTTCCGCCGGATAATGTTTCGATTCGGCTTTCGGGTGTGCCTTTGACCTGATAATGTTTGATCTGGTTTTCAGTTTGCTCGCGGGCGCGGGTCCAGTTGATCTGGAAATGCGGCTCAGTAACCAGTGCCAGATGCTCGGTAAGGGTTAGTCCGGCAATTAAACCTTCTTCCAGCCGCCCGGCTGCTGCGAAGGTAACCCCTGCCCGCAAATAATCCCGGTAATTCTTACCAGTCATATAGCGCTGTCCGACATAGATATTGCCCCGAACCGGAGGGATCAAGCCAACGCTTGCCCGCAGAACCAGTTCCTGTCCGCTGCCTTCCAGCCCGGCAAAGCCTACAATTTCACCAGCTTTGAGTTGCAGCGTAAAGTGCTCGATGGAAATTCGTCCACTCCGTAGCGTCACATCTTCTAATACAAGGGCATTAGGATTGATCGGGATTTTTGATGACAGGGCTGGTTTCTTTTTCTCGCTAGATCGTTGAGCCGTTTCTGTACCAAACATCAATTGAATTAGTTGACTCGCTGTTGCTGGCATAGTGTGAGCACCGACAAGCCGTCCGGCACGTAAAACAACTACCTCATCGCACAGAGCAATGACATCTTCCAGTTTGTGCGAAACCAGCAGCACACTCATTCCGTCACGGGTCACAAGTTCGCGCAGTGTACTGAACAACGTTTGTTTTTGCTCTGCGGAAATGCCGGTTGTAGGTTCATCCAGAATCAGAATGCGTACATCCAACGCCAGCAAACGGATAATTTCTAACTGCTGGCGTCCGGCGATAGAGAGCTGTGCAACATATTGATCGGGATTGAGGATAAAACCAAATCGTTGGCACAGCGATAATAACCGGGCACGTGCTTCCCGGCGCGACATCGGCTTCCCGCCGTACATGAAATTTTCCAGCACGGTAAATGCCGCAATATCGAGAGGGTCCTGTTGCAGCATACCAATCCCGGCGCTGATAGCTTCCTGAATGCCGTGATAGGTCGCCGGACGACCATCCAGTAAAATTTCGCCTGAATCCGCCGATTGATAACCGGCGAGGATTTTCATCAGTGTGCTTTTACCGGCACCATTTTCGCCGAGGATACCTACAATTCGTCCCGTGTCAAAAATAAGGTCGACGTCGTTGCTGGCATGAACACTGCCAAATCTTTTATGAATATGCCGTAGTTCAATGTGCATGTCAGCTCATCAATGTCGGGTCATCAAGTCAGGCTTGAGTTGCGGCTGAGATAAAAGTGAAAGAGGCGGAAATGTGAACTCCGCCTCTGAAATACAGGTGTAAACAGGTAATACTACTGACTTGCGCCGTTCATGCCTTCCAGCAACTGAGGCAGATACCAGACTTTCAATAGATCGACTTTTTCACCTTCTGGTGCCAGTTCCGTGCCATCCTGAAGGCTCAACGGACCATTCCACAGGAAAATAGAGTCCTCGTTAGCGGGGTCTGCCGCATAAGCCTGCATTTCAGCAATAAAAGCATCCAGATTGGCTGACGCTTCTTCGCTCAATCCGGCACCACGTTTAAAGCCGACAATTGAATTTTCATCCCAACTGGGCTGCACAAAATCCCAGGTCTGGGTCCATTCGCCAGCCTGTACTTTGGTTACCAGGTCGACATAGGTGGGACCCCAGTTATAGAAAGGTACACCCAGGCAAAAATCAGGGGCTTCGTCACATCCAGCGGTAGAGTCGTAAGCGATAGAATAAACTTTTTCTCCGGCGCTTGCACGCTGACCGGCAACGACTACCGCCTGTGTGGTATCAATCCCGGAGAGGACTACATCAGCACCATTATCGTAGAAGGTGTTGACTTCAGCGGTTGGATCAAGGGTAACACCTGGGATATTGAACCAGAAACCAATCCAGACCACGGAGAATTTCAATTCAGCCGGGTCCATCCCGCGATATTTTTCATAGCAATAACGTGCACCCAGATAGACAGAAGATGCCAGACGCCGGGTTTCAGCATTAATCAGTGGTCCAACATAACCAATGCTGCCAGTCTCAGTAGTCAGCGCTGCCGCACATCCGGCAACGGCTTTGTACCATTCCATGCCTGCCATTAGATTGCTGACATTAGCAGGGGTGGCTTCTGGAGCGGCTTCTGGCGTTGCAACCAGTTCACCACTGTAGACATCGTAAGCCTTTTGTTCCAGCGCGTTGCTGCCAGAGACATTGACAAAAACAACATCGGGAAACAGTGCGGCGACCCGATCCGTATCCTGCTCAAAAGAGTCAGAAGAGGTAATGATTAATTTTGCACCTGCATCGACCATATCACTGACCACGCTTTCCAGCGTAGCTTCCGGCGAGTCGGCAGAATTGAGCGATTCAAAAACCAGCATTTTTGCGCCTGGCACATGTTCTTCAACATAAGAACCGCCTTCATAATGTGCCTGGCTCCAGCCGCCATCCGTTTTTGGTCCGACAAGGATCATCCCAAATACGAATTCATCCTGTGCCTGTGCCGGAGCAATTATCATAAACATCATCAATGCTACCAGTAAAATGATTATTCGTTTCATTGTCTCTCCTGAGTTTTGTGCGTTATTGACAAACGAGTGTAGTTTAACATCTTGTTAAAATGGCTCAATGGCGAATATGTACAACGCTAAACTATTACGATATGTTGAATTTTAACCAGTAGGAAATATGATCTGCCTTTACGTAAGGCAGGTTATGATAAATTTAGCCGATGACTCTATCCAGCAACTATTACAGAGTCAGAGTTATCGCTGCTGTCGGCATCGGTGTGGGGGTTTCTATCGAATTAGTCAAATTTGACAATGATAAGTGTGTTGGAGGAGTATTTCCGATAGAACGATTAATGAGGACAGTGACATTCATATCTTCGTCAATGGATGAGCTTGTATCTACCGCTCTGAATATTGATATCACGGTCTGTGAGATCATCACCGCTGCCTTTATTTGAGTTAAAAGTACTATCCGAATTATGCTTCGCGGACGACCGGGAGTTTACCATTTGGATCTAATTGCTCAATTTGAGCACTCAGTTGTTTATATCGCTTTTTGTCTCAGAACAAAGAATTTCCGGGGAACAGGATTGACTTGAGGGCGAGTGTGGGTATAATGTCGTTAATGTATATTGCCCTGGTGGCGGAACTGGCAGACGCGCATGGTTGAGGGCCATGTCCTTAACGGGGTGGAGGTTCGAGTCCTCTCCAGGGCACTAAACCCGCTTTTACGGCGGGTTTTTGATTTGCGGTGAACGGCACTTCGATGTACACTGCATCAATATGGTTCGGCGCACACGGCAGGAGTCTGGGCTGAATGAGCGATGTCACAAATCCCGATTTAACACGAGCTTATCAACTCATTGAGGCAGACGAGCTAGATCAGGCACGAACTGTGCTTGATAACTACCTTGAAACGCACCGGGACAATGCCGATGCATGGTGGCTTTATGCTCATGCCGTGACTGATCCGATGGACGCACAAAATGCGCTTCGCAATGTACTGCGGCTTGCTCCGGATTATCCTGGTGCTAAAGCACTGCTTTCCGAGTCTGAACAAATTTTGACTCCTACCAGAGATAATGCCGGGATCACCCGGCTTGCATCACGCCCGGTGGCAGCCGATGATTTGAATCGTGCCCCTGATTTTCTGGATCGGTTGGATGATGCTGATGACAGTGACTTTGATCTGGACAGCGATGTTCTGGATTTTGGTGACAATGATGAATTTGGCGATGATGTTGATGAAGACGAAGATCAACCAACTCCGTCAAGGCGTCTGCAATTTTTGCTGATTGCGTCACTCATTGCGGTTGTGTTAGTCGCTCTGGCACTGGTGCTTACCAACCGCGCCCGTAATCCACAGCCCACGGCTACAACAGCAGCCCTTGCTTCTGCGACCAGTCCGGCAGTGATCATCGTACCAACAGAAACTGCAACCGCAGGCAGCCAGATTGAAACAACCGCCGAAGTACTTCCCGCCACCACTGACTCAGTAGATCTCACCCTGACTGCTACCGAAACAAATGATACAGGCACCGCTGGTGGTAATTTTGAAAGTGTTTATTCAGCGATGTCGGCATATACCGTACTCTCGGACAGTGCTGGAGTAGAACAAACCAATCTCGGAAGTACATTCCTAATCTCGATCTGTAATGATCCCGCAAATGGGCTGGTGACTACGGCACTTAATGCAGTTGAAACGCTGACAGCACAGGCAGCAGTCCTTGAAGGACAGGCAGAATATATCGGGGTGCGGGTAGTCGATTGCAATCGTGATAATCTGGTGCTGCGAACACTGGCAGTAAGCCTTGCCGATGCTGATGCATTCAGCGATGGTAGCTTAACTATCAATCAACTACGTGCTGGATTAAAACCAGTCGCTCAGTAACGAAAATAAGGCGGATACCAGTGGTATCCGCCTTTTTATTTGGACAAATCGCATGAATCTTTTTCAATTAAAACTTCGTAATATCCTCCGTTATCTGCTGTTCCGCTTGCAACATTCTGAGAATTCCGGGGTTATGATCCTGGCAATAGGTGTAGGGCTGGCGACAGGTGCTTCTATCTGGTTATTCAATGCCGGAATTTTGCTCTTTCACACGCTGTTCGAGAGCGCCCTGAGCCATTTTGAAATGAATCCCATACTGCTAGCTGTTGCCATCGTTGTCTCACTGGGGATTGCTGGTTGGCTGGTCGGGACGATTATGGATCACTTTGTCGGTCATGAGAAATATCATGGCGTGGCTGCCATTATCGAGAGTGTTGCTTATACTGGCGGTAAATTGGATTATCATAAAATCCCATTCAAATCCATCTCTGCCGCGCTTTCGCTGGGTGCAGGTGCCTCGGTAGGACCGGAAGATCCCAGCGTGCAAATTGGCTCCAATATCGGCTCATTTCTGGGGCAGATTCTTTATCTACCGGAGGAACGTATTCGTTTGCTGGTAGCTGCCGGGGCAGGCAGCGCAATTGCGGCGGCGTTCAGGGCTCCCATTGCCGGGGTCTTTTTTGCCCTGGAAGTAGTGCTGAACAATACATTTAATACAGGTTCGGTTGGTGCAATTGTTTTGTCAGCAGTGATTTCCTCTGCGCTTACTCAGGCAATCAACCCTTTAAGTGAAATGGGACCCTTTAGCTACCGCATTGGCAGCCCTCTGGAAATCCCTTTATTTGTCCCACTTGGGCTTATACTGGGACTGTTTGCTGTCCTCTTTATTCGCCTGGTCTACTGGCAGCAAGATTTCTGGCATCATCGTCTTGATCATTTACCCCGTGCAGTCAAAACAGCCATTGCGGGTGTGCTGGTTGGGCTAGTGGTGATCGTATTACCTCAGGTCGCTGGAGGTGGTCGTGAACAGATGAATGCTGTTCTCGGTGGCGAAACAAATCTGACTCTATTAATGCTTATCATTATCGGGGTCGCCAAAATGGGAACTACTGCTATCAGTCTTGCCGGGGGGTTTGTCGGCGGGATTTTTGCGCCGACCTTGTTTGTGGGAACAATGCTTGGCAGCGCTTACGGTCAAGTAATCTCCAGTTTTGCTCATCATGATACTGATCCTCAGGCGTTTGCTATAGCGGGGATGGCAGCTATGATGGCGGGTGTCGTTCGTTCACCCATTACTGCAATTTTGATGGTCTTTGAGTTAACCAATGACTATCGCCTGATTTTGCCGATCATGTTTACGGTCGTGATCTGCATTTATCTGGCACAGCGGTTTGAACCTTCTGGTATGTACTCGCTGGCATTACGTCGTCAGGGAGTCGAGCTGGTGGAAGGGCGTGATATTGATCTCATGCAGGATGTGACAGTTAAAGAGGCTATGCTTACCCCGGTGCCGACAATTTCTGCCAACGCAACCCTGGTTGAATTGCGAGACCGGCTGCGAGAATATCACAGTAACTCTCTCTGTGTTCTGGACCAGGATGGTTTGATGGTCGGTATTGCAACCCTTTCAGATTTGCAACGCGCTTATGAGGCGGGTAACGTTGATAATCTACATGTGATTGACATCTGCACCAAAGATCCTATCACGACCACACCGGATGAAGTGGTCTGGAAAGCTATACGAAAGATGAGTGTAGCAGATGTTGGGCGCTTACCGGTGGTTAAGCCGGGTACACGTGAAGTTATAGGCTTGATCGGGCGACACGGTGTTGTTCGTGCCTATAATATAGCTATGAATCGCAAAATGCAGCGTCAGAATGCTGCTGAACGTATTCGTCTTAATACTCTGACTGGCGCTCACGTATTTGAAGTGCATTTAGTCGGAAATGCGCCCCTCACCGGGAAGAAAATCTGCGATATTCATTTTCCACCGGAAAGTGTGGTTGCTGCTATCAGACGGAAAGGGAAATTATTGATTCCGCATGGAAGTACCGAATTGCTATCAGGGGATATACTGACAATCGTAGGTGATCCCAACGCTGAAAGTGACATCAGGCAACTGGCTGGTGAACAATAACAATCACCAATGATGCGCCCGGTTGATCAATCATCGGTAATGTTTCGCTCGCATCCAGGGCACATTCCCGCATCTATCTCAAAATCCAACGCAGCCCGCCTCATTTTTCTCAGCGGTATCAATCTCATCTTGATTCAATGGGTGCTGATTCGTGAACTGATTACTGTCTTACTGGGTACGGAACTGGTGGTGCTGCTGGTCAGCGTCAGCTATTTTGCCGGGTTGTCTACTGGTTATCTATTTACATACAGACTTCGTCCACAATGGCTTCTGCCTCTGTCGGTTTTTACCTTTCTTACCCATCTCACTTTGCCAGTATGGTTTCGCCTGCTTGTCATTATTCTTGAAGCGGTGGATGCTTATCCGCTGGTCTTTATTGTTTTACCTGTTCTAACTGCGCTGCTTGTCCCTGCATTTTACAGTATTTTCTTACCTTATTTTATTGATACTGGCAAAAACAGTCTGCCCGGGTTCTACACAATTGAATTGATCGGGTCAATGACTGGCATCGTTATACTGGTTATCCTGGGGGGTACCGGTGGCATACAATCAGTCTACACAATTTATGTCTTTGTTTTGACACTTATCCTGCTCCTGCTAAAAATTCCTCGAATATGGCTGATACCACTGACATCACTCGGCATCCTCTGGTTAGTCTGTTTGCCCGTGCTGCATTACTGGAGTAACGCGCTGTTATTTGAACATTTGCAAGGCTTACCATATGGGAGTAAAACGCTGTTTTCGGGGTACAGTCCATACCAGAAAGTCGATGTGATCGAGACACCAGATAGAGATCGCTATCTGTTTCTGGACGGGCTTGAACACTTTGGTTCGCCAGGCGGATCGAGATTAAATGTCTTGCTGGGGACTGTTCCAGCACAGTTAATTCATCCGGAAAAGGCACTGGTCATTGGAGCAGGATCAATGGAGATGGAACGCCTGATTGCGGATACCGGCAGCCAGGTCACCACAGTTGAAATTGATCCACTGGTAGTCCAGACCAGCGTCAAATACTTCACAGTTTATAATCAGATGGATGTTTTAAAGAATCGCATGATTGTGATTGATGATGCGAAACACTTTATGGCAAATACCGACCAATCTTACGACTTAATCACAACAGATACACCCGCAGCCTTTACGATTCAGACAGCGACGCTCTATTCCGAGCCATTTTTTCGCCAGGTAAAGGCGAGATTGAATCAAGATGGCTTATTTGCCGTAAATCTAACTGGCAAATTTCAGCCTGATCACCTTACATCGCGTCGAATTGCTGCAACGCTGCTGGTAGTATTCAATGAAGTATGGGTGGTCACCTCCGAATCGGCAGGGTGGAGCTTTGCTTACGCCGGGGATAAACCAACTTTTGATAAGGGTACTCTCGAAGCCATTTTGAGGGCAAATGGAGAGAGTGATTATACTATTTTTGAGCCTGCTTCTGTCAGAGTAGTAGCAGGTAATGCAATGCCGGTGACTCTCGACACAATGGATATTGTCTTGCGAGATAGTTTTGACTGGATTCAGGATCGCTTGAAGTAAAACTAAAAACGGGATTCTCTTTTTGATCTGTCATGTCTGATACCCGGTATTTCATCGGGTAATTTTGGTGGCATCCTGGATAGCATTAAGCAAAATAGAAGTTGTTATGTTATTTTTGTCCACGCACTGGTGAACCCCTATTTTTAACGCTTCACGGTCTATGGCATGATCTTTTTGCCCGGACATTAAAATAAATGGTATCTTGATACCGCTCTCGATCGACTTGCGTATAAAATCCAGACCGTTATCCATCCCCAGATAGTAATCAACTAGGCAAACATCAAAATTTCCGCTGCGGATTGTCTGCGCTGCGATTCGCACATCCGATACCCACTGAAATTCAAAATCTATACCCGGTACGGAGGAAAGCAGTTCCCGCGCCAGAATAAATTCTTCTTCTAAATCATCCACATGAAGTACCCGAACTGATCTGCTTGCCATCCAACTTCCTTTCACCGATAATTACAGCGCTATAAGGCTATTTTATAGCAAATGCAGTACAATCGGTACAGTTTAAGCGGTTTGGTAGTACCAATTGATATTTGTTGATGGAAATCGTTGTACCGAACCGTATTCAGACACTAACAGCCAGTATTGTATTTGTCTTTGATGAGTGGAAGACAGATGAGGAAACCGGGAATGCCGACTGCAAAATCAACTGATGGGGCTGAGACCTTAGATTTACGGACTTTGTTACAGGTTCTGACGGCGGTCAAAAAAGGTGATTTTAGTGTTCGTATGCCGATAGATTATACCGGCGTCGAAGGCAAAATAGCCGACACATTAAATGAGATTATTGAACTCAATGAGAAGATGGTTAGTGAGTTTTCTCATTTACGAACAATTGTGGGTAAAAGCGGGCGCATCACCCAGCGTGCAACGCTGGGAACGATGAATGGCGGCTGGGCAGAGGTGGTTGATTCGGTTAACACGCTCGTTACCGATCTGGTACAGCCAACCGCCGAGATGGCAGCAGTTATTCGTGCAGTCGCACGCGGCGATCTTACCCAGAAGGTCGCTCTCGAAATCGAGGGGAGACCGCTTCAGGGAGAGTTTCTGGAAACCGCTAATATTGTCAACACTATGGTAGATCAATTGAGTTCCTTCGCCTCGGAAGTGACCCGCGTTGCACGCGAAGTTGGTACCGAAGGCAATCTGGGAGGACAGGCAGAAGTGAAAGGGGTCGGCGGCGCCTGGAAAGATTTGACCGACAACGTCAACCTGATGGCGAACAATCTCACCGGTCAGGTGCGCAACATCGCCGAAGTCACCACCGCCGTTGCCAATGGCGACCTCTCCAAGAAGATCACCGTCGATGTCAAAGGCGAGATCCTTGAGCTGAAAAACACCATCAACACCATGGTCGATCAGCTCAATTCCTTCGCGTCAGAAGTGACCCGCGTTGCCCGCGAAGTCGGCACCGAAGGCAAACTCGGTGGACAGGCGGAAGTCAAAGGCGTCGGTGGTGCCTGGAAAGATCTGACCGACAATGTCAATCTGATGGCAAGCAACCTGACCGGGCAGGTGCGCAATATCGCTGAAGTCACCACCGCCGTTGCCAATGGCGACCTCTCCAAAAAGATCACCGTGGATGTCAAAGGCGAGATCCTTGAACTGAAAAACACCATCAACACCATGGTCGATCAGCTCAACTCCTTTGCTTTTGAAGTGACCCGCGTGGCAAGAGAAGTCGGTACTGAAGGTAATCTGGGAGGGCAGGCACAGGTCAAAGGGGTGGGCGGCACCTGGAAAGATTTGACCGACAATGTCAACCTGATGGCGAGCAACCTGACCGGGCAGGTGCGCAATATTGCCGAAGTCACCACCGCGGTTGCCAATGGCGACCTCTCCAAGAAGATCACGGTCGATGTCAAAGGCGAGATCCTTGAACTGAAAAACACCATCAACACCATGGTCGATCAGCTCAACTCCTTCGCTTTTGAAGTGACCCGCGTTGCCCGTGAAGTCGGTACCGAAGGTAATCTGGGAGGACAGGCAGAAGTCAAAGGCGTCGCTGGCACCTGGAAAGACCTGACCGACAATGTCAACCTGATGGCGAACAACCTGACCGGGCAGGTGCGTAATATCGCCGAAGTCACCACAGCGGTCGCCAATGGCGACCTCTCCAAGAAGATTACGGTCGATGTCAAAGGCGAAATCCTTGAACTGAAAAATACCATCAACACCATGGTCGATCAGCTCAACTCCTTCGCTTTTGAAGTGACCCGCGTTGCCCGCGAAGTCGGCACCGAAGGCAAACTTGGTGGGCAGGCAGATGTGCGCGGCGTTGGTGGCACCTGGAAAGATTTGACCGATAATGTCAACCTGATGGCGAACAATCTCACCGGTCAGGTGCGTAATATCGCGGAAGTCACCACCGCCGTTGCCAATGGCGATTTATCCCGGAAAATCACCGTCGATGTCAAAGGCGAGATCCTTGAACTGAAAAACACCATCAACACCATGGTCGATCAGTTGAGTTCCTTCGCTTCGGAAGTGACCCGCGTGGCAAGAGAAGTCGGCACTGAAGGCAAACTCGGTGGACAAGCGGAAGTGAAAGGGGTCGGCGGCACCTGGAAAGATTTGACCGACAACGTCAACCTGATGGCGAACAATCTCACCGGACAGGTGCGCAATATCGCCGAAGTTTCTACCGCCATCGCCAACGGCGACCTCTCCAAGAAGATCACCGTCGATGTCAAAGGCGAGATCCTTGAACTGAAAAACACCATCAACACCATGGTCGATCAGCTCAACTCCTTCGCTTTTGAAGTGACCCGCGTCGCAAGAGAGGTGGGTTCTGACGGCAAACTCGGTGGACAGGCAGAAGTGAAAGGGGTTGCTGGCACCTGGAAAGATTTGACCGACAACGTCAATCTGATGGCGAACAATCTCACCGGTCAGGTGCGTAATATCGCCGAAGTCACCACCGCCGTTGCCAATGGCGACCTCTCCAAGAAGATCACCGTCGATGTCAAAGGCGAAATCCTTGAACTGAAAAACACCATCAACACCATGGTCGATCAGTTGAACTCCTTCGCTTTTGAAGTGACCCGCGTCGCAAGAGAGGTCGGCACTGAAGGTAATCTGGGAGGACAGGCAGAGGTCAAAGGGGTCGGCGGCACCTGGAAAGATTTGACCGACAATGTCAACCTGATGGCGAGCAATCTCACCGGACAGGTGCGCAATATTGCCGAAGTCACCACCGCCGTTGCTAATGGCGACCTCTCCAAAAAGATCACCGTCGATGTCAAAGGCGAAATCCTTGAACTGAAAAACACCATCAACACCATGGTCGATCAATTGAACTCCTTTGCCTCGGAAGTGACCCGCGTGGCCCGCGAAGTCGGCACCGAAGGCAAACTCGGTGGACAGGCTTATGTACGTGGCGTCGCCGGGACGTGGAAAGACCTGACCGACAATGTCAATCTGATGGCGAGCAATCTCACCGGGCAGGTGCGTAATATCGCCGAAGTTTCTACCGCCATCGCCAACGGCGACCTCTCCAAGAAAATCACCGTCGATGTCAAAGGTGAGATCCTTGAACTGAAAAACACCATCAACACCATGGTCGATCAATTGAACTCCTTTGCCTCGGAAGTGACCCGCGTGGCCCGCGAAGTCGGCACCGAAGGCAAACTCGGTGGACAGGCTTATGTACGTGGCGTCGCCGGGACGTGGAAAGACCTGACCGACAATGTCAATCTGATGGCGAGCAATCTCACCGGGCAGGTGCGTAATATCGCCGAAGTTTCTACCGCCATCGCCAACGGCGACCTCTCCAAGAAAATCACCGTCGATGTCAAAGGTGAGATCCTTGAACTGAAAAACACCATCAACACCATGGTCGATCAATTGAACTCCTTTGCCTCGGAAGTGACCCGCGTTGCCCGTGAAGTCGGCACTGAAGGCAAACTTGGTGGACAGGCACAGGTCAAAGGGGTCGCCGGCACCTGGAAAGACCTGACCGACAACGTTAATCTGATGGCGAACAACCTGACCGGACAGGTGCGCGGTATTGCCCTGGTAGTTACAGCCGTAGCGCAGGGCGATTTGAAACGTAATCTCGCGCTTGATGCTAAAGGTGAAATCGCAGCACTGGCAGATACGATTAACGGTATGATTGATACCCTGGCGACTTTTGCCGATCAGGTGACCTCGGTTGCCCGTGAAGTAGGGATTGAAGGCAAGCTGGGCGGGCAGGCGAATGTACCGGGCGCAGCCGGGATCTGGCGCGATCTGACTGATAATGTAAACCAGCTGGCGGCGAACCTGACAACACAGGTGCGTGCCATCGCGGAAGTGGCAACCGCCGTGACGCGAGGTGATCTCACCCGGACAATTACGGTCACAGCACAGGGGGAACTGGCGGATCTGAAAGAAAATGTCAACCAGATGATCGCCAATCTGCGGGAAACGACGCAGAAGAATATCGAACAGGACTGGCTAAAGACTAATCTGGCAAAATTCACCCGGATGTTACAGGGACAGCGCAATCTGGAGACTGTTTCACGGATGATTCTGTCTGAGCTTGCGCCACTGGTGAACGCCCATCACGGTATCTTTTATATCATGGATGGTGGTGTGAACCTGCTGAAGATGTTGAGCAGTTATGCATTTACCGAGCGCAAAAATCTTTCCAATCGTATCGAATTAGGAGAGGGGTTGGTCGGGCAAAGTGCACTGGAACGCCAGAAGATTCTCGTCACCAATGTTCCGGCTGATTACATCAAGATCAGCTCCGGTCTGGGTGAAGCAGCACCGCTTTGCGTCATCGTATTGCCTATTCTGTTTGAAGAACAGGTTATCGCGGTCATTGAACTCGCTAGCTTCAATTATTTCCGGGATATTCACATTACTTTCCTAGATCAACTTACGGAAAGCATCGGGATTGTTATGACAACAATCCGCACCGCAACTCGTACCGAAGAATTGCTCAAACAATCGCAGGAGCTGACTAATGAACTGCGCAGTCAGCAGGCAGAATTAACCGAGACTAATCGTCGGCTGGAAGAACAGACCAAGTCGCTGCAAGCTTCCGAAGAACTGGCAGAGATTAATCGTCGGCTGGAAGAGCAAACCCGATCCTTACGGGCATCAGAGGAACTGCTCAAAGTTCAACAGGAAGAATTACAGCAGACCAATGAAGAATTGGAAGAAAAGGCACGGTTGCTGGAACAACGCAACATGGAAGTAGAACGCAAAAATCGGGAAATTGACCTTGCCAGAAATGCTATTGAAGAAAAAGTCAAAGAACTGGCAATGAGTTCCAAGTATAAATCTGAATTCCTTGCGAATATGTCGCACGAACTTCGTACACCTCTGAACAGCATGCTGATCCTCTCCAAGATGCTGGCAGATAATGCTGATGATAATCTCACCAGTCAGCAGCAAGAATTTGCGGCGACTATCCATGCTGCCGGGACCGATTTGCTGGAACTTATTAACGATATTCTCGATGTAGCAAAGATCGAATCTGGCAAGACCGAGGTTGAAATTGAGGAACTCTCACTCACTTATCTGGCGGAATATGTGGAGCGTAATTTCCGCGAGATCGCGCAGAATAAACAGCTAGAGTTTAAGATCGAACTCGGAAAACAGCTTCCGTCTGTAATCTATACAGATTCGCGGCGACTGCGGCAGGTTATTCGCAACTTATTATCCAATGCATTCAAGTTTACGGAGCGGGGTAGTATTACTTTTCGGGCTGATGTCGCCAGAAAGGGTTGGAGTTTCACTGAAGAAGGTCTGAATGATGCTGAAATGGTTCTGGCATTCTCGGTGATTGATACCGGCATTGGTATTGCACCAGAAAAACAGCAGATTATCTTTGAGGCATTCCAGCAGGCAGACGGTACAACCAGTCGTAAATACGGCGGTACTGGCTTAGGTCTCTATATCAGTCGGGAAATCGCCCATCTGTTGAATGGCGAGATTCAGCTTTTAAGCCAACCTGGCGAAGGCAGTAATTTCACGCTGTATTTGCCACAGAATGGACAGCATGTCGCCGCCAGTCCAAGACCACAAAAGCAAGTTCACGAAGAAGAACCGGTTAACGAATTCGCACTCAAAGAAAGTACACGAGAGATACATACTCTGACAGTTCCAGGAACGGTTATTGGGCAGCAAAAGCCAAAATTCAGTACCCTTGCCGATGATCGTGGTAAGATTCAACCGGAAGACCTGACACTGCTAATCATTGATAATGATGTTCAGTTTGCCAGCAACCTGGTTGATCTGGCACATGATCGTGGCTTCAAAATTTTGTTTGCTGCTACTGCTGATATAGGTTTCTCCCTTGCCAGTGATTATGCCCCCGGCGCAATTTTGATGGATGTACAGTTACCGGGAACCAATGGCTGGCAGTTGCTTGATCGCCTCAAACATAGCGCTAAAACGCGCCACATCCCGGTTCATATCCTGACAACACTTGATGAGCGTAAGCGGGGAATTCATCAGGGGGCATTGACCTATCATCAAAAGCCCTTGAACAAAACAGTTTTGAGTCAGCTTTTTACCCATATCCAGGATTATATGGCGCGTCCGGTAAAGAATCTTCTGGTTGTTGAGGATGATGAATTGCAACGGAGTGATATTGTCAGCCTGATTGGCGATGGCGATGTAAGGACCGTCGCTGTTGATACCGGGATGGCGGCGCTTGCGGCACTTGAAAATGAAACCTTTGATTGCCTGGTTTTAGATCTTCGCCTGCCAGATATGTCCGGGTTTGAGTTGTTGAGTAAGATCAAGAAAAGCAATCAGCTGGATGATATACCGACCATCATTTATACGGGTAAAACCCTCACCAAAAAAGAGGAAAATGAATTGAGACGGATGGCAGAGACCATCATCATCAAAGATGTTTATTCCAGAGAACGGTTGTTTGCCGAGACTGCGCTCTATTTACATAGGGCAGAGAAGAACCTCTCGCCGGAAAAACGTCAAATGTTGGAAAAAGTCTATCATATCGATAACATTCTACGAGATCGCAAAATCCTGATTGTGGATGACGATATTCGCAATATTTTTGTCCTGACCAGTGTGCTGGAACGCTTCCAGGTGCAGGTTTTGTATGCGGAGAATGGTAAAGACGGGATTACTGTCCTCCAGGACACTCCGGATATTGATCTGGTTTTGATGGACATCATGATGCCTGAAATGGATGGCTATGAGACCATGCAGGCGATCCGTAAAATTAAAAAGTTTGCCCGGCTGCCGATTATTGCACTGACCGCCAAGGCTATGCAGGATGACCGTGAAAAATGCATTGAGGCAGGGGCATCGGACTATATCACCAAACCTGTGAATACCGATCAACTTCTGTCGCTAATGCGTGTATGGTTATACCGATAGGAATACATTGTATTGATGAACGCCTGGAACGGATTGAATGGTCGCATACGCAACTCCCGGTCTTGAAGATATTGAGCTGCATTTGCTCATCGAAGGTATTTATCGTCATTATGGTTACGATTTCCGAGATTATGCGCCGAAATCACTAAAACGGCGCATAATCAACTTTGTTCAGGCAGAAAAACTCGCCTCAATTTCCAGTTTACAGGAGAAAGTTCTGCATAACCGAGAAACGATGGAGCGGTTGATGCTGGCGATTCTGGTTAATGTGACTGAAATGTTTCGTGATCCGGGGTTGTTTCTGACATTTCGCCACCACGTAGTTCCGATATTGCGCCAGTATCCTTATATTCGGATCTGGCACGCAGGATGTTCTACAGGGGAAGAAGTTTACTCGCTGGCAATACTTTTAAGAGAGGAAAATCTGTATAAGCGCTGCCGTATTTACGCCACTGATGTAAATGATAGCGTTTTGCAAAAGGCGAGATCCGGCAAAGTTCCACTGCGTTTAATGCAAGACTTTACTCGAAATTACGTCAGGGCAGGTGGCAGACAGGCGTTTTCTGAGTATTATGTGGCGAAGGATGATATGGCGATTTTTAAGCCAGATCTGATCGAAAATATTACCTTTTCACGTCACAATCTCGTAACGGATACATCGTTCAACGAATTCCATGTCATCTTTTGCCGTAATGTCTTAATTTACTTTAATCGATCGCTGCAAGCCCACGTTCACAACCTGATCTATGATAGTCTATCAGTATCGGGCTTGTTGGCACTGGGACACAGTGAAATGATGCGGTTTAGTCCCCACGAGCATGATTATGAACCTTTAGTACCCGCCGAAAAGCTCTTTCGTAAAACCCGCTAATGGTTATAGAATCAGCGCTCCGGGATGCCCGTCGTTTTCTCTGTACCACAATGAATTGGTTATATTCTAATCTTCGGGATCAGGTTGCTGGATAAGATGATGACGAAAACCAATATCCTGCTGGTTGACGATGTGGCGGAGAACCTGATCGCCCTGGAAGCTGTGCTGGCAAAGTTAGATCTCAACATTGTCAAAGCAACTTCCGGGAGCGAAGCGCTCCGTTATTTGCTTGAATATGAATTCGCCATGATTTTGCTGGATATTCACATGCCGGGTATGGATGGGCTGGAAACCGCAAAATTGATCCGCCTGCGCGAAATCTCTCGGAATACACCCATTATCTTCCTCACGGCTTATCAAACGGGGGATATGGATATTTTGCAGGCTTATTCGGTAGGCGCTGTTGATTTTTTACTAAAGCCGATTGTTCCTGAAATTCTGCTCTATAAGGTTGATGTATTTATCAATCTGTTTAATCACAATAAAATTCTTGCCACGCATATGGCGCAGTTGGAAGAGGTCAATCTGGAACTGGCACATCAACTGGAGACGATTCAGCAGTTGAATCGGCGGCTTGAAGATGCCAACGAACAGCTTGAGGCGTTTGTTTATTCCACCACTCATGACCTGCGGGCACCCTTAAGGATCATACAAACCTTCGGCAAAATGTTAATCGATAAGTTCATGGCTGGTGTTGCTCCTGAAGGGCGGGACTATCTTATGCGAATGCTGGATAAAGCACAGTCTATGTCGCATTTAATTGATGACCTGCTCAACCTCGCGTATGCCTCGCAGAGTGAAATTAGCCGTCAGGAGGTCAATATCAGCCAGATCGCTCAAGAAATACTGGATGAACTCATGAGCCTATCGCCAGAACGTCATGCGGAACTCCACATTCAGCCGAATGTAATTGTATCTGCGGATAAAGATCTGATTAAGATCGCAATGGATAATTTGCTGCGTAATGCGTGGAAGTTCACTTCGCTCTGCGGGACAACTGTCATTGAATTTCACATGATTGAGCACCAGAAGCAGCAAGTTTTTCTGATAAGAGATAATGGTGTTGGTTTCAATATGGAGCAGGGTGATAAGCTGTTCAAACCCTTCCAGCGGTTGCACAGTAAAAACGATTTCGATGGCACCGGTATTGGTCTGACGATTGTTCGCCGCATTGTCGAGCGACACGGAGGGAGCATCTGGTTTGAGGCTGCGGTCAACTATGGAGCCAGTTTCTATTTTACTTTATCAGCCCCGTAAGCCTGAACCTGACCTGATCATCCTTATCAGGATGAATTCACCATCCGATCCTGTACTCAGCCTGAATCTTCCAGATTCAGGCTGTTTTTTAGTTGTTATTGTCTACTACCCGAATTCCCTACTTGTAATCTTACGTAATTTACATAAATTTAGGCATTACTCGAAATATTCTTTATACAAGACACCTACGGTACGGGTATCTTTGCTTTTGATGGATTGATAGATTTATGGTTTCACACTTCCGATAGCAATAATTTGTTGCCATAAACCTCCATCCCATTCCGCTTCAATACGATAACAACCGGCTTTAGATACCCAGACATGCGATGGGAAAAATACCCATTTATCTAAATCTGGCACATACCCTCCGGGTTGATCCGGATTCAGGGTAGCAAGGCTGACAGGGTCGTTGCCATTGAATGCAAAATAAACCGGACTTTGATCCGTAATATTGATACCCCGTAAATAAATCCTGCCTGTGTAAGATTTTGGAACAAACCAGGCTATCTTGGCTGCCCACCATCCTTCGAGACCGGGGTTCCTCTGGTAATGCTGATTGGGCATTATGAGGATGCCTGTCGTTGCAAGTGTGCTATTTGGCAGCGCTATCCAGATTGGCCAGGTACCAACTGCCTGTGGAATGAGTGGATCAATAGCGATTGGCTCTGCCGGAATGCCACAATTAGTGGGGACTGGCTCCATATCGGGTGCGACTTCTACATCCAGAGAGGATACAGGTGTAAGAGCCGTGCTGGATGAAGTAATTCCAGTCTGTGTCATAAATGTGAGTGTCGCCAGTGAAAGAAGCAAACCTGCTAAAACGGAAAGAGTTTTACCCAGCATGAAATTTAACCTGTGTCAATTTTATATAATTACACCGCTCCTGTGATTAGGGTTTCATCTTTGTCTTAGTTCCCTAGTTGATGCCATCCCATTCAATGCTGCGATGCCGCCTTTTTGTATACCTTTTCTTGAAAATAAATCCCTGGAATTTTGTCAGTCTTATTTCGGCACGATTGATCCTGCGTTGAATTACTCGTGATAAGGACACGTCCTTAATAGGTGATTGGATATTTTGTTACTCAGGTCACTAATGGGAGAAATTATCACTCCTCAATCTCTCCCTTCGTTTTCCTCTGTGATGCCTGAGAGTTAACTCTACTTATTCCTTGCCTTTCATCTGGTCCTTGAGCCACTGAGCAGACCGATCATTGGACAGATCACTGGCACTGGTGCCTCTACCGGGGCAGGCTTGCAGATGTGCCTTCCAGCCACGCCTGGCGTTATCGGATCGGCTATAGGTATGATGCCAGCCACATTTAGGGCACCGGACCGTGTTTCCTGCCGGATTACCCGCTTTTCTACCAGGAATCATCTGGTTTTGCGTGTCTGGTCGTTTCACGGTAAAGGAGATTTCCATCCCGTCACCGATGGCTTTAATGAGGCTTCTGAGCAACTCCTCGGTGAGCTTATCCATATCAGTCATAGGAGCCTAACGCTCAAAGAAATCACTAAATTTGCCGGCGATACTGACTTGCTCATCTTGCTCAGGCTGCTCATGCGGTTCATCACCAGGCAGGATAGCATTGTGTTCTAACCACCATTTGAGCAAGCCAAAAGGCTTTTTGATCTCGCCTTTTTTGCCCTCCAGTTCCAGCCATTTCAGCCCGGTTTCGACATTCTGACAGTCATACTGTTTGACCAGTTGACGCGCCTGGGGCAGCCGGGTATTGAGATCTGCGACACGCTGCGCGACCTTTTCCGCCCAGCCCTCCAGGGGATCTTTGCAGGTTTCCAGCGGGACATCCGGAATAGTCCGCTGCGGCGGCGCGGATGGCGGCACGGGCGACGCCGGGGGCGGAACTTGATTCTGGGGCTGATTTGGCGCGGGGCGCTGTGGTGTTCGGGCTTCGCCCTGTGGTTTTTTAGCGCTTTGCGCTGGCAGTGCCGCTGGTCCTCCTGGCGTCGGCTGAGTCGGTGCCTCAGAATCGGTTTTGGCGGTTTTCGGTTGGCGCTGGTTTTTGGTGGTGGTGGTGGTTCTGTGGTTGGTTCGTGAGTCTGGTTCTGGAGCTGGTTTTGATTCTGGTTCTGATTCTGGTTGTCCATTAAACATTTCATTACGATATAACGAAACGGCATTTTGAGCGGCATTCCATAACTGCTCTGCCATGTCGATATTGTCTTTGACAATCCAGATCACAAAGGGCGATATTTGCCAGGTGATAAAATTCTCCTGCCGGGCAACACTAAATTCAATGTGGATCCGGATGTAATCCAGCTCTGCCAGGGCAATCAGGGCACGTTTCACCGTGCCCTCGCTGTAATGGGTCAGGTCCATCAGGCGATAGACTTTGACGTAGCAGGTGCCAAACGGGTTACAGTGGTCTGCCAGGTGATTCAAGACACATTCGGCGCGGCGTGCCTGGTCTGGATACAGGTTGTCATACAGTGCCCGTTTAGCGTTGGTGTAAAGCGGGGCAAAATTGCCATGCGAGCGGTAATCAGATGTTGCCATGATGAAACTCCTATAAGGTGATTACGCCCGTGTTTTGGCGGTATTCTGCCCACATCCCGGCATAGCGCAGGGGATGCGAGGTAATCACAATCGTTGAACGAAAAGTTATTTTGTCGGTCGGGATGATGAACGGCACGGGATAGCGGGACGGCTGGATTGCCAGGAGCAGCACCCGGTCACTATGGCGGTAATCGGTGCCGGGATTCCAGAGCTGGAACACATATTTACGGTCCGGTCGGCGCTGCGCGGTTTTGACTTCGACACGCAGCAGCTCCCCGGTAGCGGGATTGGTTGCCGCCAGATCTGCCTGGCGGATATGGGTCACGATATAGCCGGACAATTGCAGCAAATAGGCGGCGTAAGCCTCGCCCAGATCCCCCATGACTTTGCGACTGGGGCGGCTCATATCGAGAATGGGTAAAACTGTGCTCATCGCTTCGCCCTCCCCTACCACTTCATCTTTTTCAATTTGGCTGATCGCTGCGCTAATTCTGCCTCGGTCAGCTCCGGCGCGGCTTCGATGATCGGGACCGGAGTCGCCGGGTAGCCGCTCACCTGTGCCTCAAGTTGATTCAGCCGGTACTGGATGCGGTCCATCTGATCCAGGAGCTGCCCCATTTGATCGAGCTGATCCAGCGGTACAACCGGAACCCGGTTGACCCCGGTGACAGCAGCTTTTAAAGCCTGGACTTCGCCGGTCAGTGCTGCCAGCTGCTCAAGTGAGCTGGTCGAGCCGGTCGCTGGTTCGGGTTGAGGCAGGTCCAGTCCGGAACGCAGCGCGGTTTTCAGGGTGGCATTGCGTCCCCCGATTGGTATTTTTCTGAGCCACCGAATCAGATCATCATCTTTCCCCGGTGTCAGTTGAATAATGGCAGGTACACGGTTATTGGCTGGCATCTGATTCCCCCTTCATTTATGAGGAAGGGGTTTACACGGGGTAAACACCCTGTAAACCCCGGCTATTCCTCTACTGAGGGGTCGATGTCCACAGGGCATAGTTTAAATAGCCCTGCGCGTTGCTGAGTTGATAGTCCTGGACGAGCTGCGCTTGGCGGTACACCCGGCGAATATCATCAAAGATCAGGGCAGCACCGCCACCGGCAACATAGATCACATCGACGTTGACGCCGGTGGACCATTTTTCAGCCATCAGCCCCAGCGTGGCATCGCGCAGCATCTCGCGTCCGCTCTCCACCACAGCGCTGTAATCGACCCGGTCGCCAAAAGCAGTCACGCAGCGGCTCCGGATGATGGTCTCGATTTCGCGGTAGGTGGGTTTCTGATTGAAATCGCGCTCATACGCCCGCGCAATTTCCTGCTGCATGACGAACACGCCGCTTTCCACTGAACCGGACAGGTCATCGATGTATTCCCCGTCATCATCCAGTGCCAGGTCAATCGTGTAAGTGCCAGCATCCACGACGCCGGTGCGGGTGTAGCTGTGGCATTTATTGAGGCTGCCGTCGTCGGTCAGCATATTGCGGTAAATCGTGCCGTAAGGCTGGGGCATCACGCGCACGTCGGTGATATTGGCGATAAAGTGGGTGGTATCGGTATGGATCACATGCTGACCGATGAAGCCCGCTTTCATATCATCGGACCCGCGCATGTGGTCCACCGGGAGTCCGGTGGCAACCTGAAAATGCAGCACATCGCCATTGCGCTGATTCGGGAACATTTTCCCCAGCGCGGCTTTGAGCAGACGGAGGCGGGCAATGTTGCCCAGCGCGGACTCGTCGGCAGTGCGTCCGCGTAGTTTGAGCTGCTGCCCGGCGGGGAGCTGACTCAGTGCCAGGTTGCCAATAAACCAGTCACCATCCTCATCCGTGAGCTGGTCGCCGGGGTATTTGGCGGCGGTTTCGCCTGCCTGGAATTTCAGTTCACGGGCATATCCCCAGATCGACGGAAACAGGACCGGCGCAAGGTCTACCGTCACGGTTTTGACCACGCCATAGCCGATGTCTACGCCGACCTGCACTACGGAAGTGAGGTTACGTTTTGAATTGCTTTTTGGTGCCATTTGTCTTATCCTTTGAATGTAAGTAGCGGTCTGTGTTTTTGCAGATCTCATGACGGCACTCAGTCCCCTTGAGCGCCGTTTTGATTCTCCGGAGTAGTAGATACGGTGCCGGAGATGGTGCAGGCGAGTTTGCCCTGGAGATATGCCTCAATCCCCGGGTCAGGGTGTAAACAGCGCTTATGCATCCCCCAGCAGGTATGCAGTCCCTTGCGGCTCCAGGAGCGGATAAGCCGGTGTTCCCGGACGGTGAAAATCCCCGGTGCTGCTGCCAGTTTTTTGAGTTCCAGCGCGATCCACAGATGACACTCCATGATCTGCCGGGCGTCCCTCGCTGCCTGTTCTGCCGGGTCCATCACAAATTGACTCATTGCAGTTCCTTTCCACATAAATCACAGAAACGTTGCCCGGTGACCGGGTGCTGCACGATGGCGGCTGCCGGATGGTGGCACAGGATGCGCCCCTCGCATAAATCCACCAGTTCCCGCCGCAGGTCCTCCAGTCGGGCTACCCACAGCTCATACGCGCGGTAATCCCGACTGCCGATGAACAATGCCCCGGATTGGGCAAGCGGACGCTTTGCATACTGGTGTTCCAGTGCGCGTTGGATCCGCTGGAGTCGGTGCAGCAGCAGCTGCCGCTCATTCATGGGCAGCGGGTTGGAGCGGTGAGCCGACCATCGCCTGAACAACTGCCAGGGTCATCTGACAATCGCCCAACGCGGAATGAGCATCGATGACCGGAATGTCATAGTACGCGGCGGCGGTTGCCAGCGATTGCCAGCGCCAGTCATGCCGGTAGCGATTCCAGTCCCCGTAGACCTCGGCAAATGCCAGCATCGCACACCGCCACGAACAGACCGCTTTCCATTCGACTTTCGGCAGCTCCCACTTTTCGGCGGATTGGTGCATCATCTTGCGGTCATACACGGCGTTGTAGACGATGAGATTGCGCCCGGTCAGGATGCTTTTGATCTGGTCAGTGAGCTGTCCCCAGGTGGGAGCGGTAGCGACATCAGTATCCGTAATGTGATGGACGCGAGTCGCTGCCGGTGGAATGGAATAGCGGGTTTTAACAAAGGTGTTGAGCAGCGGCGTACCGGCTGCGTCGATGATGGCGATCTGGCAGATCTCCCCATTGTTCAGGTCCGTTGTTTCGGTATCCAGCACTAAAAAATCCCCCTGCTGGACCATCGCTTTAAAACTGTCGAGTTGGTCACTCATCTTATTGATCCTCTCGGCTTTCGTTGATCAGGAAGATCAGCCCCAGAGCCGCACTCAGCCCGATCAGCATCAGAATAATGATCGTGACGCGGGTAAGTCCGATGGTCTGAACCAGCCAGGGGATGATTGCCATAGCACTCTGGATGACAAACCACAGCGAGATAGCAGCAAACACCAGATTGACAGCGATTTTCAGCCGTTCATCCTTCATGATGCTTGTTCCTTGAGTTGCTGAACTTGTTGCTCAAGCTTTATATCTGGATTGGTGTATTTATCCACATTAATGTTGCATTTTGCAACATTTTCCGACAAAAAAAGAGAAATTGCGTTTCTTACCACTTCTGCGATACTCACGCCTTCTTTGTCGGAGATCTCAACAATTTTGCGACGCATATCAGGAGTACAAGGTGTTGGTGGAAGTTGATCTATGAGTAGTTTTCGCCTTGCCATAGCATTTTCCTTTGTGTTGTTTTGCAACATAATGTTACATCAATCAACAATTACCTGTCAACTATTTGATAGAATTTGGATATGGAACAAAAAATAAACTGGCTCAAAACGCTAAGGCAACAGAACCGTATAACACAGGAAGATTTGACTGCAAGACTTCAAACAGAAGGTTTTGATGTTAGCCGAAGTACGATTGCGGGCTGGGAAATGGGCAGGAATCTACCACCATTGGAAGATCCGATGTTTCGTCAAGCCCTATCGCGTGCCTTACGTGTCAATATACGAACTATTCTGAAATTGGCAGGATATGAAGTCGATCAGGAAAGTCATTCAACTTGGGCAGAACAGGCAGCATCTCTTATTGATCAATTGCCACCTGAAAAGCAAGAGCTAGCACTACGTCTTGTACAGCAGTTGATTAGTGGTTAAACCTGCCTAAACCTCCAAATCTATTTATTTTGCCTAATTCCTACTTACACAATGATGTAACAAATATTCATAGTAACCCGTATTTGCGATCCTAATTAGACAAATAAAGGTTAACAGGAGAAGCTTAAAAAGCGCCTGGCTTGCCTGAACTGCTTATTATCCTCTACCTGATTTGTGGCGTCCCTTGTAGTAGGAGTATATGCCACTAAAACAACCCCTATCGAAAATTCATCATTGCTAGATCATCGTCATAAGGACTTCATGTGGCAAACCCGGAACACATTGAACTACTCAAAAGATGTCAGGGAAACAATATAGACCCATGGAATTCTTGGCGGGAAGAATACCCTAACATACAGCCAGATCTTAGCAGTTCTGATCTACATCAGACTAAGTTCCGAGGAATTAATTTACATGGAGTTAATCTACAAGAAACTAATTTAGAGGGAGCTGAATTACGAGGCCCCGGACATCGTCTCAGTGGTATCGATCTTCGGGCAGCGGATCTAAGGGGAGCGAATCTGCGGAGAGCAGATCTAAGAAATGCCAGGGCATCAGGAGCTAATTTACGGTCAGCTAATTTAGAAAGAGCAAAACTGGGTAGAGCTGATCTCAAGGGAGCCGATCTGCGGGAAGCTAATTTAGCGGGAGCTGATTTGAGTGGAGCTAATCTCAAGGGAGCCGATCTGCGGGAAGCTAATTTAGCGGGAGCTGATTTGGGCAGAGCTGATCTCAAATATACTTCTTTAGATGGAGCTGATTTACAGGAAGCCTCTTTAATCGGCGCTAATCTACTAGGAGCCAATTTGAGGGGAACTAATCTGAGAGGTGCCAATCTAGGGGGAGCGAATCTCTCGGGAATTGATCTACGTGAAACTGATCTCCGATCAGCCAGTTTAGTGGTAGCCAAGTTAGAAGATGTTGATCTAAGAGGAGTTGATTTGAATGGTGTAAGCTTTAAGCGAGCGAATCTTAGCGGAGCCAGACTAGGAGGAGCTATGTTGAAAGAAACTAATTTTCAGGGGGCGGATCTTCAGGGAGCAAATCTGCAAGGACAAAACCTCAGTGGCAAAGATCTTAGCGGAACTATCTTGAAAGAAGCAGATCTTCAGGGAGCAAATCTGCAAGGACAAAACCTCAGTGGCAAAGATCTCAGCGGAGCTATCTTGAAAGAAGCAGATCTTCAGGGAGCAAATCTGCAAGGACAAAACCTCAGTGGCAAAGATCTCAGCGGAGCTATCTTGAAGGAGGCGAATCTGACCAGTGTTGATCTGAGTCATGCTAATTTGAATGGTGTTGATTTAAGTAAAGCCAACTTGACACGTGCGACCATTGTAGAGACAAGTTTAGAAAATGCCTCTCTAAACGGGTGTTCAATATATGGAATAGCAGCATGGGATGTATCCTTGGAGAGCACAACGCAGTTTGACTTAGTCATTACCCCAATCGATGAGGCAGTCATTACAGTAGATAATCTTAAGCTGGCTCAATTTATTTATCTGTTGCTCAATAATGCCGAAATCCGAGATGTAATTGATACCATTACCTCTAAGGTAGTTTTGATCCTGGGACGCTTTACCGAGGAACGAAAAGCCGTGCTGGATGCGCTGCGCTCAGAACTGCGTCAACATAATTATTCCCCGATCTTATTTGACTTTGAGAAACCGGGCAACCGCGATTTCACCGATACCGTAAAAACCCTTGCTCACCTGGCAAAATTTATTATTGCTGATTTAACTGACCCGAGCAGTATCCCACAGGAACTCCAGGCGATTATCCCCAATCTTCGGGTGCCAGTACAGCCCGTTTTGCAGGAAGCGAGGCGTGAATATGCCATGTTCGTGGACTTCAGCAAATATCCCTGGGTGCTTCCGGTTTTCTTCTATCAAGATCAGGCGGGATTGGTAAAACAACTGGCGGAAGTGATCAAACCGGCTGAAGCACTGTCGGAAGAGTATTACACCGGTAAGGACGCAAAATAGGCTCAGGCGATCCGACTCCCGTAATTATCACCATAGCGATACTCTCTCAGAATCCGGGCTTTTTCCTCTGCCCTGGCGTCGCGTGGTCCGCCGTACTTGCGGTCAAAGCCATACTGACTGACAAAGGTGCCCCGTTCAAACTGGCGTTTGCCGGTGTTGCGGTCCAGCTTACCAAAAACCGCCTCCTGATAGCCACCAGACGCCAGCTTGTTCAACACGCCGCGATCGTAGGGGGAGATCTGGACTTTCCCGACGCGGGCAGCGGTCAGGGTCGCCAGCGCTTTCGTCTGGTATTCCCGGCTGTCAATGTTGCGGAGCTGCTTCACCGTAATTCCCAGCTCGTCGGCACGCTGCGCTTCCTGTCGTTCGATCTCCGCCACGCCGTAAAACCGGGTATTTTTGACGACTTCGGTTAAATAGCTCACCTGCTGCGTCACGGCGGTATTGTTCACCCGTAAGGAGCCATCCGGGGCATAATCGACCAGCCCAGTGTCATAGTCGGTCAGAGCATCCGCCACCGCGCCGCGCCGGTTCACAAAGACTTCCAGATCGCGCCGGGTCTTGACCTTTTCGGCGCTGCGGCGATCATCCGGGGCGGTGTAGACTTCGTTTTTTTCAGCAAAGGAATCGTAACGCTGGAGTCTAAGCCGACGTCGCCCCATCAGCATCCTCCAGCACGTGCCAGCCTCTGACCCGGCACAATTCCCGCACCCGCTGCCCACCGGCATAGACAAAATATAAAAGGTCATCACTCCCGGCGTGCTGCCGTGCCAGGGCATAAGCCAACTCCAGATGATCCAGATCATCGGCATAGGCGCGATTGGCGTAAGCGGTCCAGCCCTCCGGAACCCCCAGCAGCGCCTGAGGCAACCAGCGGCGGCTCACGTTCAGATCGACCACTACTTGAATCCCGCCTTGCTGCCAGTCAGCAGCGACCCGGCGCTTACGCCAGAGATCGGCATAAAATAACGCGCCGGGCATGGTGTCCTGGGTGGTGAGATTGACCTCAACCGCTGCCGCTGCGCCGGTTTGGCGGACCAGATCGGGATTCTTCAGCACCGCTTTAAAGCGGTAATCATCGACGTAAAAATGCACGGCAGACACCCCGCTGGACCGATTCAGGCTGCCCCAGGCACTAAAGCCAGCCGGGGGTTGATGAAGCTGCAAACTCAGGTCCAGTATGGGCATGTCCAGCGCTGGACCCGGTGCTGGCAATGGGTCTTGCGGCATCGGCTGCCGATGCGTTGGAGGCGGGGTATACATCAGGGGTTCATCATCCCCGGTGAGGCTATCCAGAATGGTCTGGAAGTAATCCAGATCTGGACCCAGCGCATTTAAGCTGCCGGGGTGCAGCTCCAGCAGGTAATAGATCGCGTCAATGACGCGCTGCCGGTCGGGGATGCCGCCGAGCCAGCTATCCAGCACCATTCAAGATTAAAGCAACAGCCGCTTCTAAGGTGGGTTCCACGTTGACCAGCAGCGCGGGCAGCTTTACCGGGGCAGGCATTCCGTCCTTGATTGCCTGCTGAATCCCGATGAGATACAGCGGATTGAGGATTTTCCAGGTGAGGCGGTTAATCCAGACCGGCTGGAAGGTGCCGAAGGTCTGGACCATTGCGGATAGCCCGGCGACCCGGTGGGCAGTATAAGGCAGGGCAGCAGGCAGCGCGATAATCCGGGGGTAATCCAGTTCCACATAATCCGGGAGCTGACTAATCGCGCCTGAAAATGTGGTGTGCAGTAGTTGGGACATGGAGTTAACTCCTGAATAACGAAGAACTTAAAAGGCGGGAAGCTGTAAGGCAAAATCCAGCAGGCGGGGATCGTGCAGGACTGCCAACCAGAAGGGCAATATTTGCAGCAGCAGCACGGCAAACAGCAGGATCACCGCTGCCCTGAACATCCATTCTACAAACCCACCTGTGACCAGTCGAAAACCACGCGGTAGCAAATAAAGCGGATTTTTCGTAATCGGATAGAGCACAGGTACACCTTTACGAGTCATCATATCAGCAGCGATATGCAGCGCATAACCAGCGGCAAAGCAAAACAGCAGCGGGTGAATCAAGGCACCGGGTAGCAGCATTAAACCCGCTGCCCACAATGAATGAGTCCCCGTCCGGTGTGGTATCCAGAACGTGAGCAGGCGCAACAGTGGTAAACGATAGCTGATACTGGAATTTGGATGATCAATATCCGGCAACAATCCCCCGATACCTCCCAAAATAATTCCCGCTGGCGCTGTCAAGGGCTGGCATAACATCAGCCCGGCGACCATGCCCACCATCATGTGCGTTTTACCCTGCATGGTCGTCCTCCTCCAATTTAGCAAACAGCCGATGAACGAATCTTCGGGACACCTCCACAACAGGCGGCACAATGACAATCGCTACTGCCGCCCCGAAAAGTAAAGCCCATAGCACCATAAACAACCGGATTAATTCCATTCTTCTCTCAACCCCCTGATGCGCTCCTGTAGCAGCTTCTTATTTTTGTCTTTTGGTGCAATCTGCTTAATTACGCCAGTATGCGGATTACTCACCGTCCCGCCGGATAACCGCTGGACACTCTGTCGCCAGCGGCGCTGGAACTGACGTTTCGCCTGGTGATGCTCCAGCTTCATAACCAGATCGTCTAAGGTTGCTGCCTGGTGTTTCCGCATGGCAGTTTTCAGCCCGGAGGGACTGCGAATCCCGTAGCGGATCATCACCCGGGCCTCATCCGGGGTAATGCGGCTGTACTCGCTGGATGCCATGCGGGGCAGCGGCGGGATCCGACTGCGCCAGGTGAGTTTCGTCAGATGTTTGAACAGCTTCACTAACCATCTCATGACGCTTCTTCTTCTTCGCTCACGCGCTTCATCAGGATCGAAACTGTCCAGAACAGAATCCCCAGCAGGATGACAAACAACAGGGTTTGCAAAATGGGCGTGTAATCGTGAAATTGATTCCACAGTCCAATCATGTTGGGGGACATTTGCCACATACCGAGGTCAAAATCAATCGGGACCGGTGTACCAGGCGGGATAAGCGTTGGAGTCGGCGGGATCATTAAGCAATCCTGTAAATAGACTGAAACCAGCGAACGAGTTTAAAAATCGAGCGCACGATATAGGCGATAATGAACAGATCGATGATCAGCACAATCACCGGGATCAGGAAAGCGCCTGGCGTACCCGGTGCAAAGATCGTCCAGTCAGTCACGTACCAGATGGCGCACCAGTCGCTCTGAAGCGGGGCAGAAATGCAGCGGGGCAAACCAGATACCGGCGTAATCGGCGCACCATTAATCCCGTTGAGGATACCGATTGCCAGTTGAATCACCTGACCCAGATAGAGAAATACTTTCCCGGCAATCGCCAGCCCGACCTCAATCACCATTCGCACGATGTCAATGACCTTGATGATGTTATTCACCATGTCAATGACAAAGTGAATGCTGGTCTGGATCGTCATAAAGATGACGTTGAACAGCCCGCCGAACAACTGGATGCCGATGTTGACGACGGCGATAATCAGATCCCCAAAGAAATGCAGGATCGTGCCAATGGCGTTGCCTACCCACTGCACCGCACTGATGATCGTATCGATGATCCAGAGGATCGCTTTATTAAACCATTCCCCGATACTGAGAATGGTATTGATTACCCCGGATACACCGTTGACGATAAAGTCGTAAATCGCCTGGAGAATGCCAAAAAGATCCATAGTCAGCCGATCAGCCTGTCAGCCTAACCAATGAAGGGGATGATTTTGAGGATAAAACGGATCACCCAGATCGCCAGCCGGAGCACCCACAGCACCACGCGAAACGCCAGCATGATGAACGAGATAAACAAAATAACGAGCAAGCCGTAAAACAGGTGCAGCGGAATCGGGTAGACGGTCTGCCCAAAAATCTCCTGCAAACTGACCCCACTCGCCAGCCATTTTGCCTGACCCACATAATCGTATAAACCGTTCACTGATGGCACGACTGCACTGATGTCATCGGGCAGCTCGTTGACCTGCGCGACTGCCGTTTCCAGATTGCCGACAATCCCATCATGAAAGCGGCTGAGATCATCCGGGGTGGCAATCAGGGTGGTGCCCGGTTCAGGCGTACCGGCGAGGGTGCCCAGCGCCGGGGTAGAAACATCGTCAAAATCGGGCGTATCCGGCAGCGGGGAGAGAACCGGCGCGGGATAAGTTGCCAGGGGGCTTGGGGTGATAGATGGATCATGGGTCAATACCAGCGTCGGCAGCGGAATCAGGGTTGAGGTAGGCGGTGGCGTACTGCTGGGGAGCGCGGTAAACGTCGGAAAGGGCGTATAGGTCGGCAGCGGGGTATAGGTGGGCAATGCGGTAAACGTGGGCGGCACGGTTGCCGTTTTCGTGCTGGTCGCCGGTCCACCAATCGCGGTGGGGGTTGGGGAGTGGATCGGCGTCCGGATCGGCGTCCGGGTCAGGCTCGGCGTGTAAGTGTAGGTCGGCGTTCTGGTGTAAGTGGGTGTCAGGGTGTAGGTCGGCGTCGGGGTATCAGTCGTCACCAGGCAGGCATACACCGTAAACTGACTGAACTGGACCAGCGTCCTGTTTGCCCCGCCCGGCTGCCACTGTCCATAGACATAGACTGTATCAAAATAGAGATTTTGCACAGCGGCAAGCGGGAACGGGACCGCCGTTGTACAGCCCGAAACCGAAGGCGTCACACTGACCGACCCCTGAGACACGCCACCCAGGAAAAATTCCAGTTTGATCGGATTACCACCCGAAACAATGGACCCCCCAACCGTCAGGGAGGCTGACGTATTCCCCAGCGTACCTCCGAGGCGATAGGTAGCACCCATCGACAGGGTCACATGAGTCGATGGAACATTACCAACAGCAGTGGTTCCATAAAAACTGGCACACCCGGCACTGGTTGAGCCACCCGACCACGCCGCATTATTGTAAAGGTAGGTATTCGCCGGACAGGAGCCGGGAGTCGCGGTCAAAGTAGGGGTTAAGGTGTAGGTCGATGTCGGGGTATTGCTCGGTGTCGGTGTCGGGGTACAGGTTGGCGTAGCGGTCGAAACGGGAGCGCAGGGATCATAGGGAAAAGGTGAAGGCGCTTTCACATAGATGGTTACTGAGGTCAGATAGATGGAGGCGGTAGTCTGAAATTCGCCAGTAAATAGATTGCTCTCGCCTAACTGCGAGGGATTATTCGCCGTGTAGAGTCCCGACAGCGTGGGCAGGGAGAGCGCCCCGGTAAAGTTAAAGCTGAAGGCGCTTACGTTGAAACTGATATTCGGATCAGTGCCAATCTCGCTCACGCGTTCAAAGGTCAGTTCAACCTTTTCCGGGTGGATATTAAACGACTCCTGCCAGCCGACATAGATTTCACCGGCTTGATCGATAATCCCGAAATTGGTTTGACTTCCCTTCAGGATCACCAGATTATCCGGGTAAAAACTGCCTGTGCTGTCGGTGAGATCGTAGGTATAGCAGCTTAACGGCGTTGGCGTTCCCGATCCAACCGGCGTTGGGCTGGGTGGTAAGGTTAAGGTTGGCGTCGGCGTAGCTGAAGCAGCAGCGGGTGAAGCGTACAGCATCAGCAGCACGCCAACCAGCACCAGCACAGGGATTTTGATTCTCATGGCACCTGACTCGTCGTTGATGGCGTCACTGTAGGCGTAAAGGTCGGTGTCATGGTCGGGCTAACTGTCCATCTGCCGTGTTTACGCAGCGGATTCGGCGTGCGGGTGATCGTGGGTGTCAGGGTCATGGTGGGCGTACCTGTCGGCATAGATAAAGCCGTAGGCAGGGGCAACAAATCCACAGTGGGCATCACCACATAGCCGGGCGGCGGTCCATCCGGTGGTGCTGGCGGTGCCGGTGGCACATAACAGCCGGCGCAGGTATCTCCCCCTGAGTTATTCCCACCTGTGGCAGACTGGCGCGTCGGAGTCAGGGTCGGCTTAGACGTTGCGGCTACCGTCGCGTTCAACATGCCAACGGTCAGCGGGGTACTCGTGGCGGTGAAGGTCGGCGGGTGATTGCACCAGGCGCGGGGCACATCCGGCGTCGGGGTAGGGGTTAGATAGGGATTGGTTGCCGCATAAATCGCGGTGCCGGTTGCGCTCCAATCATCAATGCCAGCGTCCGGTGTTGGCGGCGGGGTGCTGGTCGCAGTAAGCCAGAAGCAATAATCGGTTGTCGGGCTGGCAGTGGCGAAAACTAGGGCAGTGCCGGTGATGCTCCAGGCGTCCAGTGTCAGGGTCATGGTCGGCGTAACCCCCGAATCGGTGGGGGTTGTCGTATCCGTTGCCCGTTCCGCCCGTTCCATCATGGGCAGACCGGCTGGCAGCGGCGGCGGTGTAGGGTTCCTGCTGGTTGAAGCCAGCAGCAAGCCACCGGCAGCCGCTGCCATGATCAGCCCCAAAACCACCAGAATCATCCCCCCGGCACAACCGGCAGGCTGGGCAGGCAGACGATCTAAATCGATCTGATATTCCGGGTGGACAATGGTTTTCGGCGCTGGCATGAAGGCTTAGCCTCCCCCAAAAGCAGATTGAAACATGCGGGTGATATAGCGGAGCAAGCCGAGGGCGACGGGGATCATGCCGATGAACAGCATAATCGGGGCGAAAATCGCAATCCAGGTATTGAGATTGCCGATCATGTCCTCGGTCGGAATATCAATGACCGGCGGTACCGCCGTAGGCGGCACCGGAGTCGCGGTCTGTGCCAGCGATACAGCACAGGTGAACAGCAGGATCGTGGCGATAATCAGCACATGCCGAAGCTGCCGATGTTTACGCCAGAAATCCCGGTAATAAACCAGATGTTTCATGGGCGGTCCTCAGAACAAGCCACGAAGAAAACGAGTCGGTCTAACCGCCACCAAAAGCCGACTGGAAGAGTCGGGTGATGTACTTGAGTAAACCGAGGGCGACGGGGATCATGCCGATGAACAGCATAATCGGGGCGAAGATAGCAATCCAGGTGTTCAGATTGCTGATCATGTCATCAGTGGGGATTTCAATTTCCGGCACTTCCGTCTGTGCCAGTGACACAGCCACAGCCAGCAGCAGGATCACGCCAACAATCAGCAGCTGCCGATGTTTACGCCAGAAATCCCCGCAATACAGAACGATTTGTTTCATGGGACTCCTCAAAACAGGTTACGAAGGGAACGATAGATAAACAGGAGCGCGGTCAGCGCAAAAATGGCACCCGCCGCAGGCGCGATAACCGGAGCAAGTACGGTGTAGATGAACTGCATCATCGTCTCACTCATCGTCAAAAATCCCGGCAATTTCCCGGATGATGACCGTGATTACATCCAGAGCAATGACCAGAACAATGCCCTGCATGATTAAGACAACGATGGATCTCAGCACTTCAATCACGTTTTGCCCCTCGCGTCGTGATTTGCAACACGGCAAACCCCCAGACCGAAAACAGCAGCAATAACAGCAGTAACCCGATCAGCAGATCACCGCCGCTGACCACGTAATCAATCCGTCCGGTTTGTTCACCAATGGTCACATAGAGGCTCACATCCGGCGTTGCTGTCAGGGTTTCAGTCGGGATTGCGGAGGGTATTTCGGTAGGTATAGCCGTAGGCTCAGGCGTAGGCGTGTCGGTCTCTTGCGCGTGAACGACGCCTGAAATCAGGATAAGAATGAGAGCTATTGCCAGTCGAACTGCCAGTACGCGCATCAGTGTAACCTCCTTCGCTTTTTATCCTATCAATAAAAGAGTCCGGTTATCATCATCACTTTGACTATGATGTTGTATCATCGTCATTTTGATGACGTATAATAAAGATAAGGCTGGAATGGCAGGTTACAGGGCTATGTTGAATGTGGCATACATGAAACTCGTTGACCGGGTATTGTTGGACCACCTGAAACAAAACGCGGTGAACCGTGAGGTTCACGTGGTTTATCGGGAAGTGGCGGGCACCCTTCAGATTTCACAACCAACGGTATACAGGAGTATGGTCCGTTTGCGGAATGAGGGACATTTACAGTTAACGGCGGGGAATGATCGCATTGGCTACACCTACCAGATCAATGAATAATCCAGGTGATCTTGATCTTGAGCTACCCGCGCCCGGCGCTCCGCTGGAACGTGAGATTCATCCCCGCAATCAGGCACTGATTGATGCGGGGGTGGCGCAGCGGCTGGAAATGGCGCGGGCGAAACTGTCCTGGCGGCAGCGGCAGCCGCTGGAATGGGAATACACCCGGACCGGGCGGCGGCTCAACCGGGAGGGTTACAATCGCCTGGTGCAGGCACGGGCACAGCTTATGGAGCAGTTCAACCCGCTGTATCTGGCGTATCGCCTGGAGCCGACACCGGAACTCAAAGACCAGTTAATACACCTGAAGCGGGAAAAACAGACCCTTGACCGCCGACTGCACACGCTGCAACCGCTGCTATCCCGGTTCATCGAGATCCGGCAGCGGCTGGATGCCCACGCCAAAATCCTGCAAATCGAGCGGGAAGAAAAAGAGAATCGCGCGGCATTCTACCGGGAAGCGGCGGTCTGGGAAAACCAGATTTTAGCGGTGTTTCGCCAGTCACCCCGGTTGCATCATATCACCCGCAATGCTCAGGGGCGCGAGACCACCCGGATTCCGAAGATTGACCACATCATTCTGAAACCGGATAAGGTCTATTTCCGGATTAAAACCGTGCGCCAGGGGGTGCTTGATCGGTTTAGTGGGTTATGGCATTCTGCCCTGCCATATGGGGTCGATGTGAAAGCGCTGATTTGCGAAGAAACGATTGAAAACCTGACCGCTGCCTGTGGGCGGGTGGTGACGGTCGAGCGCAGCCCCCGGTCCCAGAATATCTTCTACGTGATTTCGCGGTTAGATGCTGCCGATGGTATCCCCAAAATGGTCCGGCTGCATCAGGTGATCGATCATTACCCGACCGAGCGCCACATCCAGACGGTCTGGGCAGCGGGGATGGGGGAAGATCGCAAGCTCACGCACTTTGATTTTGAGCAGTATCCGAATATTTTAGTCGCCGGGGCAGCCGGTGGCGGTAAGTCGAATCTCATTAACGCGCTGCTATGCCAGCTCATCACCATGAACAGTCCGGACGAGCTGCGCCTGTTCCTGATCGACAATAAAGGCGGGGTGGAGCTGTCGCATTTTGAGGATATACCGCATTTATTGACCGAGCCAGTGATCAGGACCGATGGCGTTTTACCGGCGCTGAAGCTGTTGATTAAACTGATTGACCAGCGCTACACGCTGTTTCTGAGCCAGAAAGCAAAGAAACTGACCGACTACAACCGGAAGGTGAAAAACCCGGTCCCGCGCGTGATTGTGGTGATTGACGAGCTGGCGACGCTGCTGGGGCTAGGCGAATTGACCGGGGAAATTCACAACGAGCTGCGGGTGATCTCCTCCCTCGGACGCGCTGCCGGGGTTCACCTGGTGGTTTCCACCCAGCACCCCAGCGTCGATGTGCTGCCCGGTTGGATCAAGACCAACCTTACGTTACGCATCGCCTCCCGGATGCCGAATCACACCGCCAGTCAGATCGTCGTGGATAGCATCACCGCTGCCCATTTGCCAGAGGTGCCCGGTCGCATGGTGTTTCGTCGCGGCGGCTTTGAATTGACCTTACAGACGCCTTATGCCGATGACGCCACGATCGCGCAGTCCGTAGCGCTTGCCCGTAAATATCCGGTCCCGGACTGGCAGCTCAATGGCGACGGCAAGCCAGCCGTGATTGAACCGCCGAAGCCGGTGTTCGGCTTTGAGGAGTATGTGCGATTGGCACTAACCTTAAACGGTAGTTTATCCGCGCAAAAGATTTTTGATGCTGGAGCAAAGGACTTCATTTCACAATCGGAGACACGCACGCTGGGGAAACAGGTCATTGAAAAATTGCTGGCAATCCAGCAAATCCAGATGGATGACGGCTGTTATCAAATTGCCAGGATTGGCAGCGGCTATCGACTGGATTTAGTGAGTGATCTGGTGGAAAAAACGAGTCTGGAAGTGCCCGAAATAGCCACTAACCAACTAAATGAGGAGCACTTTCCAGCACAGTGGGATCCGAAGCTTGGAATTCACGTGACTTGAAGTCGCGGC